>Ga0228536_1000241_pt1 | contig 132178 bp, 116 predicted proteins | sample SJ1Smetagenome_FD_168611 | JGI IMG/M metagenome (GOLD analysis project Ga0228536, IMG submission 168611) | Enriched culture of PCE-dechlorinating microbial communities from Ithaca, New York, USA - SJ1.S | ecosystem: Engineered > Modeled > Simulated communities (microbial... > Unclassified...
TTGACCCCCGCGATCCATTTGAGGGAGGACGAGTCCGATAAACGGAAGCAGTCATACTATTCTCGTAGAACGAAATCATACTGGTGCCGTATTGCAAAACCGGCCTGGTTTGTTATCGTGCAAGGCGCCTGGACAGAGCGTTTCGCCGCCACCCCCTTTTCCCCGGTCATGTCTCGCAGGAAAGGGCCGGGGCCGTTGCGTGTCCGTCCGGGGAACGGTCCGGCTGAGGCCTGGTAATCCTGTTGCCCTGTAACATAAGGTGAGAATCGATGAAACACCCTCGCTTCAACATCAGTCTCTACGTCCTTGTCCCGATCATCTTCGGCGGGATCGCCCTGCTTTCCGTCATCACGACCCACCAGATCCTGAAATACACGAACCTGATCCCCAATCCGGAACTGTACCTGAAATGGTGGGGAATCGGGATCGGGGCGTTTTCCTTCCTGTGCGCGCTGCTCATCACGTGGCTGCTCCTGAAGCCGATGAAGAGCTTCATCGCGAAGATGAAATCCATCCCCGCCGTGTCGAGGCAGGGCAACGGGAAGCCGAAGAGCAAGGGGGACGACCTGAAGGAGTTCAACGTCGTCTTCGAACAGGTCAGCGACTTGCTGAGCAAGGTGGAGGGGAAGGTCCTCTTCCCGGAATTCATCGGCCAGGGCAAGCGTGTCCGCATTCTCTTCAACCAGATCATGATGATCCGGCCCGAGGATCGCACCGTGCTCATCCTGGGCGAGCCGGGGACGGGCAAGTCGCTCCTGGCCAAGACATTCCACAATTTCACGGCGAAGAACGAGCCTTTCGTGATCGTCAACTGCGAGGGCCTCGCGGAGCAGGTCCTGGAAGCCGAGCTGTTCGGCTACGAAAAAGGGTCCTACACGGGCGCCACGAGCCGCAAGATCGGGAAATTCGAGGAGGCCGGCAACGGCACCCTCTACCTGCACCAGGTCTCCGCCCTGCCCCTGAACCTCCAGGCCCGTCTGTTGCGGGTCCTCGAAACGGGCGAATTCAAACGCATCGGGGGCCGCGACAAGCTCCCGCTCGGCGCGCGGGTCATCGCCTCGACCGACAGGGACATCCGGGGGATGATCAAGGAAGGCACCTTCCGGGACGATCTCTACTACCGCCTCAATGTGGTCACCCTGTACGTGCCGCCACTTCGCGAGCGCAAGGAGGACATCCCCCTGCTCGTGGACTACTTCATCCAGCTCATCAACCAGGAATTCCGCAAGGGCCTCCATGGCGTCACGCGGGAAGTGATGGACCGGTTCCTCGAATACACCTGGCCGGGCAACGTGGCGGAGCTGGAGAAAATCCTCCTGAGGGCCGCATCGGTGGCGAAGGAACAGACCCTGATCGAGGGCGACTTCCCCGAGTTCATCACCGAGCTCGAGGCCGGAAAGTCGGCGCCGACGGAGCTGGAGGTCGTCGACGGACAGTGGAAGAGGCTGGGCGAGCTGCTCATGGAGGCGCGGCTGCTCGACGAAACCCAGCTCGAGGAAGCCCTCGCGGCCCAGCGGTACACGGGACTGCGGCTCGGCAAGCTTCTCGTCCAGCAGGGGTTCCTCCGGGACTCCCAAATCGTGGACATCCTGAGCCATCAGCTCCGGATCGAGCGTTACTTGCCCGACAAGTACCCCGTCGACCTGAGCCTTTCGAGGCTCATCCCCATGGATTTCGCCAGGAAGTACCAGGCCGCGCCGTTGAGGAAGACCTCCCGCCACCTCGTTGTGGCCATGCCGGACCCCACCAATCGCTACGCCCTCGACCTGCTCAGGATGCAGTCGGAAGAGGGGGTTGCGCCGGTGATCTGCACCGAGCGCGAGTTCGACCGGCTCATGGGCCTCATCTACGACATGCCCGCCGGCAGCTACTCCTCCGGGGCACGCCAGCAGCCGGCAGCGGCGGCACAACGCGCCAACCCGGCGCCCTCGGCCACCGAAAACGGCGACCCGGCGGACCGCTTCATCGAAACGCTGATCGCGCAGGCCGTCCGCGAGGGAGCGACGGACATTCACATCACCCCGCAGACGAAGAACGTCCGCGTCCGGTTCCGCGTCAACGGATCGACCCATGACCTGCCGGACCTGCCGAAGTCCATGTCGATCCCCGTGATCACCTGGATCAAGGACATCGCCAATATCGACTCGAGCGTCCGCGGGGTCCCCCAGGAGGGCCGCTTCGTGGAGAAGGTCGGGGAGCGGGACATCAGCGTCCAGGTCTCCTCCATCCCGAGCATCCACGGCGAAAGCCTCATCCTGCACCTGACGGATCTCAGCGCGAATTCCATCGGCCTGGAACAGCTGGGCCTCTCCCCGAAGGACCTCGACAGCCTCGGCGACATCCTGGAGAAACCGCAGGGGCTCGTCGTCGTGTCCGGCCCCGAGGGAAGCGGCAAGAGCACCACCCTGTACGCCATGCTCCGCCGGATGGTGACGCCCGACGCGGAGATCTTCACCCTGGAGGACCCCGTCAAGTACCCGATCGCGGGGGTGACCCAGATCGAATTCAACCGGGCGGCCGGGACGACCCTGGCAGCGAACCTGCGGCTGATCCTGAAGCAGGAGCCCGACGTGGTCTATCTCGAGGAAATCCGCGATGGGGAGTCGGCATCGCTTGCCGTGCAGACAGTCCTCTCGAGTCACCGGTTCCTCAGCACCCTCCCGGCACAGGATGCGGCAGACGCCATCGCCCGTCTCGTCGAGATGGGGGTGGACCGTTTCCCGCTGGCCTCGGCCCTGTCGGCATCGATTGCGCAGAGGCTCGTGCGGACGATCTGTCCCGCTTGCAGGGAACCCTACGAGCCCACCGAGCAGGTTTTGGCTTCCCTGGGCATGGAATCGATGGCGGGCGGCCGGTTCTTCCGCGGGGCGGGCTGCCCGGCATGCAAGAACACGGGGTTCAAGGGCCGCACGGCCCTCTTCGAAATCCTCGTGAACGACAACGGGCTGCGAGAGGCGATCCTCAAGGGCGCCGACGCGGCCGAGATCAAGGCCGTCGCGGAGCGGGACGGCAATTTCCGCCCGCTGAAGCAGGACGCGGTCAACAAGGTGCTCCAGGGGGTCATCAGCCTCGAGGACGCCGTCACGGTCATGAAAAGGTGAGCGAACGCCAGGCAGGAAGGACGCAAAAAGGCAGCGCCCTCATCGCGCTGCCTTTTTGCTGTATCCGGGGGATTGGTCTCAGGTCAGGGTGAGGATCTTTTCGATCTCGTTCATCACCTCGACGGGGGTGACGGGCTTGGCCAGGATGGGGTGGCCGTGTATCTGGCCCAGGCGCTCTTCCGCCTCGTCCTTCTTGATCGCCGCCGTGATAAAGATGAGGGGTATGTTCCGGGTCCCCTCGTCGTCGAGGAGGTATTCGGCGGCTTCCGTGCCGTCCATATCGGGCATCATGAGATCCATCAGGATCACGTCGGGCCTCTCGATCTGGGCGTAACGGACCCCCATCCTCGCGTCGGTGAAGGTCGTCACTTCGTATTTCCCCGTCTTTTCGAGGTATTCCTTCATCAGACGGCAGATTTCCTTGTTGTCGTCGATCATGAGCACTTTCGGTCTCTGGACCATGACTCCTCCCCTTGCAATCGGAGATCCTACAGCCGTCGATTCTCTCAGGTTCATCTTCCACCTGCCTTCCGGGACTGGAGATGCCCCGCACCGCAGCCTGCAGGGAATGTTTCGGGTGCGGCAGTGATGCACAACCGATCGGTTTCACCGTGCAGATTAGCAAGTTCCGTACCACACAGCAGACCCTTTTTTTACCCGGCCGGCTAAAGTTTTCCACAGGCCGGCCGATATCAGAATTGACGCGCCTGAAAAGGGCAAACCGTCCGAAAGGATGGGGCGCAAAGCCTCATGGCCTACGTCCCGGGAACACGCGGGATAGGGCTGCAGGGCTGCCAGGCGAGCCGAGCAGCCGACCGATCCGGGCCCCCCGGGCCCCGGGGCTGCCTCCGGCGCCCCGCCTTGCATTCCCCCGATCCTTTCCCGCATCGAATGCCCGTTCCCGTCGTGACCACCCGCACACCCGCTCGTCATGGAGCCGCAGGGCGCCTCAGGAGGGAAGCCATGAAAATCCGCATCATCGTTCTCGCCGTTGTTCTGCTCGCGCTGTTGGCCGCATCGTCCGCTCTCGCCCAGACCGCGCCGCTGTACATCAAGCAGTTCGGCTCGGACAACTACGACTATGCGATGAAAACCGTGACCGACTCCGAGGGAAATGTCTACGCGGCAGGCATGACCATGGGTGCTTTCAGCGCCCCGGCGCCGGCCACGCCGAACACGAATAGCGGAAGTACGGACATCTTCGTCGCAAAGTTCGATCCCTCCGGAGCGCTGCTCTGGGTCAGCCAATTCGGCTCATCGGCGGAAGACAACATCGGGGGGGTTGCCCTGGGATCGCCTTCCGGCTTTCTCACCCTTTATGTGACGGGTTGGACGAAGGGGGCCATGCCCGGAGGGACGCAGGGCTGGCGGAATGCAAACGCCGGTGCAGAAGGCACGACGGACATTTTTGTGGCGAAGATCCATCCCGCCAGCGGGACGGTCAACTGGATCAAGCAGTACGGAACCCCGGGGAACGACTTCGCAAACGGAATCGCCACCGATCTGAGCAGCATGATCTATCTGGCCGGATCGACGACCGGTACGTTCGGCAGCTCCGCGGTCTCCCGCTCCACTCCGGAAGCCTTTCTGCTGCGGCTCAATTCCGAGGGGGATTGGATGAACTGGGTGACCCAGTTCAATGTCGCATCCAACCCGACAGGCACTGCGGCTTACGCGGTGGCTGTCGAATCCCCGAACAGCTTCTCCAACGTGTTCGTCACCGGTCTCGTTTCCGGCAACCTGCAGGGGTCGCTGTTTGTCGCCAAGTTCAATTACGATTTTGAGCCCTTGACAATGGTGACCCTGGGCGGTCCGAACAGGGGAAGCGATAAAGACCAGGGGCTGGCCCTCGCCGTTGACAGAAGCCGGAACGTCATCGTCGCCGGCTCCACGCAGGGAAGCTTCGAAGGAAACTCCTCGTCGGGAGCCGACGACATCATCGTCGCGAAATTCGATCGAAACCTGGCCTTGCTCTGGACGCATCAATACGGCACGGACGGACATGACACCGCCCACGGGGTTGCCGTTGACGCCGAAGGCAGCATCTACGTCACCGGGGTCACGGAAGCCTCCGCCTCGGGCAGGGGCCTCGACGGGCAGACGCCTCTCGGCGGAGCCGATATCTTCCTGTCCCGCCTCGCACCGGAGGACGGCCGCAGGGTCTATACCCGCCTGACCGGCACGGCGGATCTGGATTGGGGTTACGGGATCGCCCTGGACCCGACAGGGGCCGTTTATCTAGCCGCGCTGACAGCCGGTGCCATGAGCGGGCCGTCCCTCGGCCTCTGGGATGCCGTCCTCATCAAGTACGGTCCGGACGGGGCCGTGCCTCGCCCCGTGACGGAGTTCTTCATCAACGGCACCGTGCAGGAGCTCCCGCAGGGCGCGGGGCTGGAGGGCGTCAGCATCACCGTGAAGGACGAACTCGGGCAGGTTTTGGGCGATTACACCACCGACTCGGCGGGAAGGTTCGCCTCGAAGGTCTCGAAGGCGGGCAAGTATTTCATCCACAAACTCAAGATCGGCTACCGCGCACAGGTGGACCCCGATGTCGTGGAGGTCTCGGAGGTCTCCCCCGCCGCTGCCCCGGTCTCCTTCATGGAGAAGATCGTCGTCCCGACCTCGATCGCCTTCCGCAAGGGCTACAACACGGTCCGGTTCGACAGGCTCCCCGCCGGCGACCGCTCCGTCAACGCCGTTTTCGGACCGTACGCGGGCAACCCCTACGTGAGGCTCATCTTCAGCTACGAGCGGCCCATGCAGCACCTGATTCTTACGAAGCACCGGAGCGTGGGCAACCTCAAGTCGATGGAGTTCAACCGAAGCTACATGATCTACACGAGCCGGGCCTTCACCCTTGACACGACGAACTGGGTAAGCCGGCCGACCGTGCCCTCCACCGTCCTGCCGGATGCGAAAGTTCGCGGCAAGATCCAGCCATACTGAGCCTGGACGGCAAAACCCGCCGGATGCCCTCCGGCGGGTTTTTTTATTTCCTCCTGCCCTCCCCGCACTTACGACTGCGGCGTTGTCTTCTCCTCGCCTGCCTGCCCCTGGGTCTCGGGGGCCGCCGCAGGCGGCTCCGGCGGCAGAACTTCCACCGTCGGTTGCGGCTTAGCCGCCTTCGCATACCGTGAGTACATAAACGTCCCCCGGACGGAGTTGACGAACAGCAGCATCAGGATGCCGGCCGTCAGAATGCGCAGCATGTCTCCGCCCTGCAGCGAGAAGAGGACTTCCGGCGCCATCATGAGGGCCCCGAGGACCGCCGCGATGCGGGATTGCTTCTTCTTCGCAAGGTAGCCGCAGAGTGCCACCACGAGGACGTCCAGCAGTTTCTGGGGCTGGGCGGAGAGAATGACCCCGAAGGAAAGGATCAAGTAAAGAATGGCCGCCATGAAACCCTGCTCGGCGGCCTTCTTCGCCGATTCCAGGTCCTTGATGGCGGGCCAGAAAAAATCCTGCAGGTACTTGAAATCCATCTTCGATCACTCCTGTCCGAAATCGGAGGCGCCCCGGGCTGCGGGATCAGGCCTCGACGCCGTTGTCCTCCGCGTCGAAGAGCGTCTCGTCCTCGGCGGTGTCCTCCCCGCCGCGGGTCTCGCTCTCGCGCTCCACCCTGGCGATGCCGGAGAAGTTCTCGCCCTCCTCGAGGTCGATGAGCTTCACGCCCTGGGTGACGCGGTGCAGCACGGGGACCTCGTCGACGCGGATGCGGATAATGTTGCCCGAATCGCTGATGAGCATGAGGTCCTCGTTGCCCGACACCTGCCGGATGCCGGAGACGAGCCCGATCCGCGGGGTGGTCTTGAGATTCAGGATCCCCTTGCCGCCGCGGCTCTGGAGCCGATACTCCTCGATCTCGGTCCGTTTGCCGTACCCCCGCTCGGAGACGGTCATGATAGAGTTGCCCTCCGTCAGGATCTCCATGCCGACCACGTGATCGTCCTCGTCCATCCGGATCCCGATGACCCCCGTGGCCGTCCGGCCCATGGCCCGCACATCCTCTTCCTTGAAGCGGATGGCCATGCCCTTGCGGGTGCCCATGAAGAGCTCCTGAATCCCGTTGGTCTGCTTGACGTCCATCAACTCGTCGCCCGCCTCGACGTTGATGGCCATGATGCCGCCGGTGCGTGGGTTAGAGTAGGCGGAAAGCTCCGTCTTCTTGATGATGCCCTTCTTCGTGGCCATGACGACGAACTTGTTCTCCTCGAAGGCCCGCACGGGCAGGATGGCGGCCACTTTTTCGCCGGGGTTCATGTTGACGAGGTTCACGATCGCCTTGCCCTTGGCGGCGCGGCCCGCCTGCGGGATCTGGTAGACCTTGAGCCAGTAGACGCGCCCCTGGTTCGTGAAGATGAGGATGTAGTGGTGCGTCGAGGCGATGAAGATGTGCTCCACGAAATCCTCTTCCTTCGTGGTCATGCCCATCTTGCCCTTGCCGCCGCGGCGCTGGATCCGGTAGAGGCTTGCGGCGTTGCGCTTGATGTAGCCCTGGTGGGACACGGTGACGACCATGTCCTCCTCGACGATCATGTCCTCGATGTTGATGTCCTCCGTCGACTCGACGATCTCCGTGCGGCGCTCGTCGCCGAAGCGTTTCTTCGAGTCCAGGAGCTCCTCCACGATGATGTCCAGGACCTTCTGGGGGTCCTCGAGAACGCCCTTGAGTTTCGCGATGAGTTCCGTGAGTTCGGCGTGTTCCGCGAGGACCTTCCCGCGCTCGAGCCCCGTGAGCCTCTGCAGGCGCATCTCCAGGATGGCTTTCGCCTGCGCCTCGGAGAGACCGAACTTCGTCATGAGGCCGTCGGCCGCCGCCTGGGGGGTCTCGGAGGCCTTGATCAGGGCCACGACGGCGTCGATGTTGTCCAGGGCCGTGATGAGCCCTGCCAGGATGTGGGCCCGCTCGCTGGCCTTGTTGAGCTCGAAGATCGTCCTGCGGGTGACGACGATCTTGCGGAAATCGACAAAGCGCTGGAGCACATCCTTGAGGTTCATGACGCGCGGCTGGCCCGCGTCGATGGCGAGCATGCTGATCCCGAAGGAGCTTTCCATCTGGGTGTGCTTGAAGAGCTGGTTGAGGATGACCCCCGATACCTCGTCGCGCTTGAGGTCGATGACGATGCGGATCCCGTCACGGTCCGACTCGTCGCGCAGGTCGGCGATGCCCTCGATCTTGCGCTCCTTGACGAGGTCCGAGATCTTCTCGATGAGGCTCGCCTTGTTCACGAGGTAGGGCAGCTGGGTGATGACGATGCTCTCCCGGTCGGTGCGGTGGGCGCGCTCCACCATGGCCCGCGCGCGGATGCGCACGGTGCCCCGGCCCGTGCGGTAGGCCGACAGGATCCCGTCGCGGCCGTTGATGAAGCCGGCCGTGGGGAAGTCGGGCCCCTGGATGTGCTTCATGAGCCCCTCGACGGTGATCTCCGGGTTGCGGATGAGGGCCACCGTGCCGTCGACGATCTCGCCCAGGTTGTGGGGCGGGATGTTGGTGGCCACGCCGACGGCGATGCCAGAGGTGCCATTCAGGAGCAGCATGGGCAGCCTCGAGGGTAGCACCACGGGTTCTTCCAGGGAGCCGTCGTAATTGGGCGAGAAGTCGACGGTGTTCTTCTCGAGGTCCTCCAGCAGCTCCTCGGCGATCCGGGACATCCGGATCTCCGTGTATCGCATGGCCGCCGGCGGGTCGCCGTCGATGGAGCCGAAATTGCCCTGGCCGTCGACGAGCGGGTAGCGAAGCGAGAAGTCCTGCGCCATGCGCACGATCGTGTCGTAGGCGGCGGAATCGCCGTGGGGGTGATACTTACCGATGATGTCGCCGACGATGCGGGCCGACTTCTTGTAGGGCCGGTTCCAGCGGTTGCCCATCTCGTGCATGGCGAACAGCGCGCGCCGGTGGACGGGCTTGAGCCCGTCGCGCACGTCCGGTATGGCCCGCCCGATGATGACGCTCATGGCGTAGTCCATGTAGGACTTCTTCATCTCGTCTTCGATGTTCACCGGGATGTTCTTCTGATAGAGCTCCATGAAAAAAGACTCTCCTTCGGGAAACAAAATTCCCCCCTTCCGTGGGGGGATGAAGAAGTGCGGGAAGTGATGGAGTGTCGAAGTGTTTGAGTGAGGAACGGAGTTGAATCCGGATTCACGCAGTCACTTGCGCACTCAGGCACTGTATTTAAATATCTAAATTCGAGACGTACTGCGCGTTTTTGTAGATGAACTCCTTGCGCGGCTCCACCTGGTCACCCATCAGTGTCGTGAAGATCTCGTCTGCCGCCAGGGCGTCCTCCACCTTCACCTGCAACAGGGTGCGCTTCTCGGGGTTCATGGTGGTCTCCCAGAGCTGCTCGGGGTTCATCTCGCCGAGACCCTTGTAGCGCTGGATGGTGAGCCCCTTCTTGCCCAGGTTCATGACGAACTCCGTGAGGGCCTGCAGGCTTTCGAACTGCCGGCTGTCCTTTTCCTCGTCGTCGTCGATGAAGACCGTGAAGGGGGGCTCGCCCAGGGCCTTGAGCTGGGACAGCAGGTTTCTCGCCTCGATGAACTTCGGCGATGCGAAGATGTCCCCGTCGATGACCGTATTCAGCTCGAGGCCGTCGCGGCGAATCGTGAAGACGAGGTTGTAGCCGCCGTGCTCGAGGTTGAAGTCCGATGCGACGTTGACGACCTGCTCGCCCATCAGCCGGGCCACGCGCTTTCCCACGGTCTCGATGGCAAGCTGGGAGCCGAAATCGGCGGCCGTGAAGGAGGGGTCCGCCGCCAGCACGTGCATGACGTCGCGATTCTTCTCTTCCTTGTCGAATTTCTGCAGGATCGTGTCGAGCCGCATGGCCCGCTGGATCAGGGTGGCCAGGCGGTTGCCCGTCAGGGCGTTCCCGTTGCCGGAGCCCACGCGGATCCGGCTCACGCCGTTTTCGAGGATGAACTTTTTCATCTCCTCGTCGGTGCTGATGTAGAGCTCGCGCTTCTTGTCGCCGATCTTGTAGAGCGGCGGCTGGGCGATGTAGAGGTAGCCGCGCTCCACGAGCTTTTTCATCTTGCGGAAGAAGAAGGTGAGCAGCAGGGTACGGATGTGCGAGCCGTCGATGTCGGCGTCGGTCATGATGATGACCTTGTGGTAGCGCAGCCGGGAGACGTCGATGTCGTCCTCGTCGTCGCTGCTTCCGATTCCCACGCCGAGGGCCGTGACGATGACCTTGATCTCCTCGTTCTGGAGGATCTTGTCGAAGCGGGCCTTCTCCACGTTGAGGACCTTGCCGCGCAGCGGCAGGATGGCCTGGTTGCGCCGGTCGCGTCCCTGCTTGGCGGAGCCGCCTGCGGAATCGCCCTCGACCAGGTAGAGCTCGCTTGCGGCGGGGTCCTTCTCCTGACAGTCCGCCAGCTTCCCGGGCAGGGTCGAAACCTCGAGGGCGCTCTTGCGGCGGGTGAGCTCCTTGGCGCGCCGGGCCGCTTCGCGGGCCCGGGAGGCATCGAGGGCTTTGCCGATGATCGCCCGCGCCACGGGCGGGTGCTCCTCGAAGTACGTGGTGAGCTTGTCGTAGACGATGCCCTCGACGAGACCCTTCACCTCGCTGTTGCCGAGCTTGGTCTTGGTTTGGCCCTCGAACTGGGGCTCGCGGATCTTCACGCTGATGACGGCGGCCAGGCCTTCGCGCACGTCCTCGCCCTTGATCGAGTCCTTGCCGTTCTTCAGGAACCCGTTCTGCATGGCGTAGTTGTTGATCGCCCGCGTGAGGGCCGATCGGAACCCGCTCATGTGGGTGCCGCCCTCGGTCGTGTTGATGCTGTTGGCGTAGGAAAAGACGCTCTCGCCGTAGGTGTCGTTGTACTGGATGGCCACCTCGGCGAAGCAGTCGTCCTTCTCGCCCTCGATGTAGATGGGCTTCTTGTGCAGGACGCCCTTGTTCTTGTTGATGAACTCGACGAAGGAGACGATGCCGCCCTGGTAATAGAACTCGGCCTTCTCGTCGCTGCGCTCGTCGATGAGGGTGATGCGGATTCCCTTGTTCAGGAAGGCCAGCTCGCGCATGCGGTTGGAGAGGATGTCGAAGCTGAACTCCGTCTCCTCGAAAACCTCCGGGTCGGGCATGAAGGTGACCGTCGTGCCCTTGCCCCGCGTCTTGCCCACTTCCTTGAGCGGAGCGGTCGGCGCGCCCCGCTCGTAGGACTGGCGGTACACCTTGCCCTCGCGTCGCACCTCGAGTTCGAGGTGGCTCGACAGGGCGTTGACCACCGAGACGCCCACGCCGTGAAGACCCCCGGAGATCTTGTAGCTCTCGCGGTCGAACTTGCCGCCGGCGTGCAGTTTCGTCATGACGACCTCGGCGGCGGAGACCCCTTCCGTCTTGTGCATGTCCACGGGGATCCCCCGGCCGTTGTCGTCGACCTGGATGCTGTTGTCGATGCGGATCCGGACGACGATCGTGTCGCAGAAGCCGGCGGAGGCCTCGTCGACGCTGTTGTCCACCACCTCGTAGACGAGATGGTGCAGGCCGTCACGGCCTGTGCTCCCGATATACATGGCGGGCCGCTTGCGGACCGCCTCGAGACCGTTCAATACCTTGATGCTGTCAGCGCTGTAGGTTTCAGACATGTTTGTTACGTTTCGCTCCTGTTTCCTTCTTTCATCCACGTTCCGGGCTGGTCAAACCGCCCGGATGCGAGGGCTTCGAAAAGGCAGAAGTTAAGAAGTTTTGAAGTTACGAAGCTTGGGGCATCCAACGAATTGTGGATTCTCGGGCGCTTTTCCAAGCTTCTCAACTTCCCAGCTTCTCAGCCTCCGCATGATCGCGCGGTCACCAGCCGGTTATATCTTCAAGGGCATGACGATACACATGTAGCTCGGATCCTGCGCCGGCCTGACCATGGCGGGCCGGAGGCCGCTGCGGATCTCCAGAGTGAATTTTTCCTCGTCGACGGCCTCGATGGCCTCCAGGAGGTAACGGACGTTGAAACCCACCTCGACGTCGCCTTCCTGGTACTGAATCTCCACCTCCTCGCTGGCTTCGCCCACGTCGGGGTTGATGGAATTGAAGACCATCTTGTCCGTCAGCAATTTGATCCGGACGCCGTTGTAGCGCTCGCTGGCCATGACGCTCATCCTGCGAAGCGCGTGGAGAACCGCCGCGCGTTCCAGTTCGACCACGGTGCCCTTGTCCTTCGGGACGACGCGCTTGTAGTCGGGGAACTCGGCGTCGATGAGGCTCACTTTCAGGATGATGCCGTCCTTCTTCAGCACGCACATCCCCTTCTTCACCCCGATCTCGACGGAGCCGTCCTTGTCCTCGACAAGCCGGCGGATTTCGGTGATTCCTTTCCGGGGGATGATCATTCCCTTGTCGAGTTCCATGACCTGCTCCACCTTCGGGTCGGCGCCCACGATGGAGAGGCGGTGTCCGTCGGTCGCTACCATGCGCATGACGACCCCTCCCGACGGCTCCTGTTCGGCCTTCAGGTAGACTCCGTTGAGATTGACCCTCGATTCGTCGGTGGACATGGCGAAGTAGGTCTTCTTGATCATGTCGCTGATCATGGCCCCGTCGACCCGGATGAACCCGACTTCCTCGTCGTCCATGATCTTCGGAAACTCCTCCGCCGGGATGCCGGGAACCCGGAAGTTGACCTTTCCGCAGTTGATCGCCACCCAGTTCGAATCCTCCTTCTTGAAGTGAACCTCCTCGCCCTGGATTTCCCGGATCATCTCGTAGAGCTTGCGGGCCGGAAGCGTGATCTCGCCGTTTTTGACGACCTTCGCCTCGTAGTCCGCAATGAGACCGATCTCCCGGTCCGTCGCCACGATGCGGATCCGTTCGGACTCGGCCCGGATGAGAACATTGTTCAGCACCGGCATAGACGTGCGCCTGTCCACAATACCCAGAGTCCTCTGAACACCGCCCAGGAAAACGTCACGCTTCACACTGAATTCCATAAGCCCGTTTCCTTTCCGTCACTTGTTTTCGGTGGCTCACCTCAAGGCCTGCCCCATCCCCGCTCTTTCCACACATCCCACAGGTCCTATTTACTCTAACTTAATAAAAAAAGAGGAAAGATAGGATCATTCGTAATAGGGCCTGTTCATATGTGAACAACTTCGATTCCCGTTTCCACACACCGGATTGCCTCGACGTCCCCTGTAGATTGACCGTTGACATCCCTGTCAGTGCCTGTTGAGGCTCTCTTCAATTTCCCGAACAACAACCTCGATCTTAGGATCCTTTTCCAGGAGGTCCTTGATCTTGTTGTTTGCGTAAATGACCGTCGAGTGATCCTTCCCGCCTATCTTCGCACCGATATCCGGGAACGAATGGGAGGTGAGCCTTCTTGCAAGATACATGGCAATCTGCCGGGGGATGACGAGGTTCTTGTTCTTTTTCTGCGATTTCAAGTCCGCGATTCTGATGTTGAATTTCGCAGCCACCGTTTTCATGATCTCGTCGACGGTCACCTCGGGCTTTTCGCCCTGCTTGAAGAATTTTTTCAGCACTTCCTTGACGAGATCCATGTCAATTTCCCGCCCCGTCAGCGACGCGTAGGCGCCGATGCGGATGATGAAGCCCTCGAGTTCGCGAATGTTCGACTCCGCCTTCGAGGCGATGTAGTACGCCACATTCTTGGGAAGCGAAATGTTGTTTTCCTGCGCCTTCTTATCGACGATGGCAACCTTCGTCTCGATTTCGGGAGGCTGTATGTCCGCGATGAGGCCCCACTCGAAACGCGAACGGAGGCGTCCTTCCAGGTTCGGGATGTCCTTCGGGAATTTGTCGCTCGTCACGACGATCTGCTTGCCCGAATCGTGCAGCGTGTTGAAGGTGTGGAAAAACTCCTCCTGGGTCCTTTCCTTTCCGGCAATGAACTGGATGTCGTCGATGAGCAGGGAGTCTATATTCCTGTATTTCTCCCTGAATTTCTGCATCTTGTCGTAACGGATCGAGTTGATCATCTCATTCATGAACTCCTCGGCCGAGACGTAGAGGATGTTGGCCGAGGGTATGAGCCTGAACGTGTGGAGGCCGATGGCATTCAGGAGATGCGTCTTGCCCAGTCCAACCCCTCCATAGATGAACAGCGGGTTGTAGTTCTTCGCCGGCGCCTCCGCGACAGCAACCGCCGCGGCATGAGCGAACTGGTTGCTGGGACCGACAACGAAACGCTCGAAGTTGTAATTCGGGTTGAGTGACGGGTGGATCTTGTTCGTGATTTCAGCCTGTTCAAGGTTTTTCAGTCGCTCGACGGGAACGGGCTCTGAAACGGCGGGCTTGCCCTGGATGGGGACCCTGTCGATACTGAAACGGACGGTCATGGGAACCCCGGCCACAGAAGACACCGATTCCTTGATGACATCCATGAAATGGTCCGTCAGCCAGTCCCTGAAAAAGCGGTTCGGGACCGAGAGCTCGACTCCGGAGGCCTCCAGAGACAGAATTCTCACGGGGCTGATCCAGGTGTCGAAATTCTGCTTCGTCACCTTTTCTCTTATGATATCAATGCTTTTATTCCAGAAATATTGCAATTTTTCCCTTCCCTATAAACAGTGTGTAAACATTTGTTGATATCTGGAACTAAAGAACTCTTCCGATTCCATCCATTTGCAATGATTCAGGGAAAAACTGACATACAGAATTTCCTTAACTTATTTTCATGACCTCAGAAGGATGTCGAGCAATCGGTCGAGCTCGTCGGTGGAGCCGAAACGAATTTCAATGGTGCCACCCCGCTTCCTGGTGTGTATGTGAATCCTTGTCATGAGTCGTCTGGCAAGACGCTTCTCCAGCTCTGCCAGATGCTCGTCGTGACCTGAGGTCTTCGGGGCGGCCTTTACTTTCTTTTTTCCCCGCGCAAACGCCTCGGCTTCCCTCACGTTGAGGCCCTTGGAGAGGATCGTCCTAAGGAGACGGTTCTGTTCTTCTGCCGTTTCCAGCGCGAGGATGGCCCTCGCATGACCCGCCGAGAGGGTTTTTTTTGCGATGGCGTCACGGATTTCCTTCGGCAGCTTCAGCAGCCGCAGGGCGTTGGTCACCGTGGACCGGTCCTTGCCGACGGTTGTGGACAAGGCCTCGTGGGACAGGCCGAACTCGTGGATGAGCCGGTGAAACGCCTCGGCCTCCTCGAGGGGGTTGAGATTGGCTCTCAGGAGGTTTTCGATGAGTGAGAAAACAGCGGCATCCTGGTCGGCCGCGTCGCGGACAATGACCGGTACATTCTTGAGGCCGGCCTCCTGGGCGGCCCGCCAGCGACGCTCCCCGGCGATGATCTCGTAGCCGCCGTCGAACTTTCTTGCCACGATCGGCTGGATAATCCCGCTTTCGCGGATGGAGGTAACGAGGCTCTTGTGCTCCTCGGGATCGAAGTCCTTCCTCGCCTGGTAGCGGTTCGGAACCAATTCCTCGATGGCGCAGGTCATCAGGACCGGCTTGTCCCCGATCTTCTCGAGAAGGTCGGGAAACATGGCGCCGAGGCCTTTTCCAAGCGAGTTCTTCTTGATCATCCTAAGCTCTCCCGTCGTAGAGGATTTCGTGGGCCAGGTCCATGTAGGCCACGGCCCCGCGGGACTTCACGTCGTAGAGAATGATCGGGAGCCCGTGGCTCGGGCTCTCCGAGATCCGAACATTGCGCGGAATGACCGTTTTGAACACCTTGCCGCCGAAGTGGTTTCGCACTTCCTCGACAACCCTGTGAGAAAGCCGGTTTCGAACATCGAACATGGTGAGCAGGATCCCGCCGAGGGAAAGCGACGGGTTCATCCTGGAGCGTACGAGCTTGACCGTGTTCAACAGGTGCGCCAGCCCCTCGAGGGCAAAGTACTCGCACTGCAGCGGGATGATCACGTAGTCCGACGCCACGAGCGCGTTGAGCGTCAGAAAACCCAGTGACGGCGGGCAGTCGATGATACAGTAGTCATAGGGTATCTGCAGCCCGGCCAGCAGGGCCCTGAGCTTCTTTTCCCGCTCCTCGAGGGACACGAACTCGATTTCCACACCGACGAGGTCCTGGTTCGAGGGGGCCACGTCGAGCGTCGGGATCTGGGTCTTGACGATGACTTCCTCGAGGCTGCATCGCCCGATGAGGGCATGGTAGAGATTCTTGTTTTCGATCGATGCCTTGTCTATTCCCATCCCGCTCGTTGTATTGCCCTGGGGGTCTCCGTCGATGAGCAGGACTTTCTTTTCCGCCGTGGCGAGGGACGAGGACAGATTGATGGCTGTCGTGGTCTTTCCGACCCCCCCCTTCTGATTGGCAATACATATAATTTTTCGCATGCTGTATCGCAGAAACAGGATGTTTTGCCGGTTGGATGAAATTGGTCGATGCTAGCACAAAAAAGGGGTTTTTCAAAGGAATTTTTGGCGGGGAGGGAAAACAAAAATTACTTATGAAATTAAATGGTTATGCTTCTGTATTTTGCCGGTTCAGGAGGGTTTATCCACAAGCACGAGCTGACGGCGGTCGCCGGTCAGCGGAAGAGAGAGCGCAACATTTGCAACCACCCGGAAATCTACAGTTTTTATCGATTCCAAGGCGGCAATCTCCTCATCGAGACCAGGGCCCTTCATGGCCGCAAGGAGCCCCCCTTTTTTCAACAGGGGGAGACCCTTCTCGACAAGCTCGGGCAGCTTGAGGGTCGCCCTGGACGTAATGATATCATATGCGGGTCTCCGGGGCTGTCTCAATAGCTCTTCCAGACGGGAGTTGAGAACGGTCACGTCCTGCAGGCCAAGCCTGCGGGAGAGTTCCTTGAGGAACGAGCATTTCTTACGGGAGGCTTCCAGCAGGGTGACATGGAGGTCGTTGCGAAAAATCCTGATCGGGATCGCCGGAAATCCGGCACCAGAGCCGATGTCGAGCAGACTCCCGGGCCCGGGGGGCAGGTGGGGGAGCAGGGTGAGCGAGTCGATGAAATGACGCACGGGCAAATCGAGATCGGACTGCAGGGAAGCGAGATTCATCTTGCTGTTCCACAGCAGCAGGATCTCGCGGTAGGCCTCCAGAAGGGCGAGCCGGTCCCCCGGCAGATCGATGCCTATCTCTGCCGCCGCCAAGACGAGGATCTTGCGAAAATCCCCTTCTTTTGCCATTTGCCTTGAGCCCTTAGCCATAAGCCAATTTCCGATTACCAGACAGGGCCGGGCGAGGCAACGAAAAAAAAGGACCGGCCCCAGGAACTATGGTACACTCTCGCCACCTTTCTGCGAGGTTCGATGCATGGCCGCTCACGTCCTTCTGGACAATGTCACCGTCGTCCTGAACAGGCCCAAGTATCCGGGAAACATCGGTTCCGTGGCCCGCTGCGCCAAGAATATGGGTGTCGAGAACATCCTGGTTGTCGGCGAGACCGAGTACGAAGAAGAGAAAATCCGCCAGATGTCGACCCATCTGGCCGCCGACGTGGTGGACCGGATCCGCTACGAGCGCGACCTGGCAAAGGCCCTGTCGGGGTTTCAGTACATCGTGGCGACGACGGCCCGGGTGGGCCGTGCCAGGCCCGCCTTCCAGACGCCGCGAGAAGCCGCGGCAAAGCTGGTGGAGATCTCGCAGAAGAACCGCGTCGCCATCCTGTTCGGAGCCGAGGATGCGGGGCTGACCAACGACGAACTCCGTTACGGGCACCTGCTCGTTCACATCCCGGTCTCGGAGCGTTTCCGGTCCATCAACCTGTCCCATGCCGTCATGATTCTGTGCTACGAGATTTTCACTGCCGCCTCCGAGAAAAAGACCTTCGCGCCGAGGCTCGCCTCGTCGGGGGAACTCGAGGGGATGTACGAGCACATCAAGGAGGTGAGCCTCCGCATCGGGTTCATCAACGCGCAGAACCCCGAGTACTGGATGACGAGCATCCGCCGCTTCCTCTCGCGGGTGCAGCTGCGGTCGCGGGAGGTGAAGATCATCCGGGGGTTCTGCCGTCAGCTCGACTGGTTCTGCGGGAAACAAAATCCTTGACTTTCAGGGGTGGTCTGCGCCATTCTTCACCGAAGCGCCCTCGGGAATTCCATAAGCATACAAGGGGGTTGCAGGAGGATCGTACCATGCAGAAAACCTTTTCCTTCACGGGAGCGAAAAAAATCGTCTTCGGCTGCGGCTCCTTTTCCGGGCTTGTCGGCCAGGTGCGGGACCTGAGGGCCAAGAAGCCCTTTATCGCCATAGACGGCAACCTGGCCAAGCTGGGGATGCGCGACAAGATCCTGGAGATGTTCGAACGGGAGGGGATGAAGGCCGTCCTGTACGACAAGGTGCTGCCGGAGCCGCCCCTCGAACAGGCCGACGAGGGGGCCAAGCTCGCCCTGAAGGGCAAGTGCGACATCGTCATCGGGATCGGGGGCGGGAGCGCCATGGACGTGGCCAAGGCCGTGGCCGTCGTGGCCGCCCACGGTGCCCAGGCAAAAGACTTTTTGGGTCTCAACAGGGTCCCCGGACCGGGGATTCCGACCATCATGGTTCCCACGACGGCAGGTACGGGAAGCGAGGTGACCTTCACGGCCGTCTTCGTACGGCATGATCTACGGAAGAAAGAGGGGATGAACAGCGTTTTCATGTATCCCGATCTGGCGCTGCTCGATCCGGAGCTGACCGTGAGCCTGCCGCCCCAGCCGACGGCCGCCTCCGGCATGGACGCGCTGTGCCACGCCATCGAGTCCTACACGTCGGTGATCGCCAGTCCCGCGAGCGAGATGTTCTCCCTGGAGGCCATCGGGCTGATCGCGGAAAACCTGAGGACCTGCGTCCACAACGGCAAGGATCTCGAGGCCCGCGAGGGGCAGATGCTGGGAAGCCTGTATGCGGGCATCGGTCTGGCAAACGCCGGTGTCGGCGCGGCCCACTCCCTGTCCTATCCCCTGGGCGGCAAGTACGGGATCTCCCACGGCGTTGCCAACACGCTGATGCTCCCCCGCATCATGGAGTACAACCTGCCGGGGGCCCTGGAGAAGTTCGCCGTCGTGGCCGAGGTCATGGGGGAAAACACGGAAGGGCTCTCCGTGCGTGACGCGGCCATACTGGCCGTGGAGGCCGTCGACGTCCTCATCGAGGACTGCGGCATCGCCACGGGGCTCGAGGAGCTCGGGATCCCCGAGGAGGACTTCCCCGAGATGGCGCGGGTGGCCATGACGGTCGCGCGGCCGCTGGAGAACAACCCCCGCAAGGTGACCCTCGAGGACGCCATCGCGATCTACCGCACGGCCATGTGAGGCGGAAGGTAAGAACGTTCGAGCGTGAGAAGGTGAGAAAAAGGAGAAGGCCGGCTCGGGCCTGTTCATAACGATATCACGAAACATAAAAAGAGAAACTGGAGGCAGCAAGACATGGCCGGTTCAGAACTTTTTGGAAAAGAGGAATTGAAAGAAGTCATGGATGTCATGGAGACGGGCATCCTGATGCGATACGGGTTTGACAAGGAACGGAAGGGCGTCTTCAAGGTCCAGCAGTTCGAGCAGGAATTCGCCAGGTATCTCGGGGCCGCCCACACGCTCGGCGTAACGTCGGGGACGGCCGCCCTCGTGGTCGCGTTGGCCGCCCTGGATGTCGGGCCCGGCGACGAGGTCATCGTGCCGCCGTTCACGTTCAATGCCACCTACGAAGCCGTCCTCGAAGCCGGGGCGATCCCGATCCCGGGGGACATCGACGCAAGCCTGAACCTGGATCCCGAGAGCATCGAGAAGCGGCTGACACCCTACACGAAAGCCGTCATCCCCGTTCACATGTGCGGGGCGCCGGCCAACATGGACAAAATCATGGAGGTCTCGAGAAAACGGAATCTGAAGGTGCTCGAGGACAATGCCCAGAGCGTGGGCGGGAGCTTCCGCGGGAAAAAGCTGGGCACCATCGGCGACATGGGAATCCTCAGCTTTGATTTCTACAAGACCATGACGACGGGCGAAGGCGGGATGGTCATCACGAATGACCGGAATCTTTACCTGCGTGCCGACTGGTACCACGACCACGGCCACGACCACAACCCGAAGGTGGCCCGCGCTCTCGAGGGCCGCTTCATTCTCGGCATGAATTTCCGCATGAACGAGTTGCAGGGAGCCCTCGGACTTGCCCAGCTGCGAAAGCTCGACACGATCATCGCCCAGCAGCTGAAGAACAAGGCAGCCGTGCGCAAGGCCCTGAGCGGGGTCCCCGGAATCGCGTTCCGGAACCTCTCCGACCCGGCAGGCGACACGGGCACCTTCATCGCCTTCAACCTCCCGTCGGCGGCGGCCACGAAGGCCTTCCAGAAGGCCATGTCGGCAAACGGTGTCGACTTCGTGTACTTCTACGAAAACTTCTGGCACTACCTGCCCAACTGGGAGCATTTCCTCTCGAAGAGCACGGTGAACTCGAAGAAGTACCCGTTCATGGATCCGTCGTACAAGGGGAAGGCGGAGTACGGACGCGAGCTGTACCCGAAGGCGGAGGACATCATGTCCAGAACCCTGTTCATGGTCATCCCAATCAAGATGGCCGACGGCAGGGTCGAGGCGATTGCCGCCGCCGCCGAGAAGGCCGCCAAGGCGATCTAGAGCAAAGGAGCGGAGTTCCATGTACATCGTCACCGGCGGGGCCGGATTCATCGGCAACGTGTTCGTCTGGAAGCTCAACCGGGAGGGGATCGACGACATCCTGATCGTCGACTCGCTCGGGACCTCCGAGAAGTGGAAGAACCTCGTGAAGCGGCGCTACGCCGACTTCATCCACAAGGACGCCTTCTACGAGATGCTCTGCGGGGGAAAGCTCCCCTTCGAGGCCAAGGCCGTCATCCACATGGGGGCCTGCTCCTCGACGACGGAGCGCGACGCCGACTACCTCATGGAGAACAACTTCCACTTCAGCTGCGCCCTGGCCCGCTGGGCCGTGGAGGGGAAGATCCCCTTCCTCTACGCCTCGAGCGGCGCGACCTTCGGCGACGGCTCCCTGGGCTTCTCCGACGACGACCGGGTCAGCGCGCAGCTCAAGCCCATCAACATGTACGGCTACTCGAAACAGCTCTTCGACCTCTGGGTGATGCGCAACAGGCTCCTGGGCAAGGTCGTGGGGATCAAGTTCTTCAACGTCTTCGGGCCCAACGAGTACCACAAGGGCGAGATGCAGAGCGTCGTCCGCAAGTCCTTCTTCCAGATCCGGGACACGGGGAAGGTGAGGCTGTTCAAGTCACACCGGGCGGGGTTCGGTCACGGCGAGCAGATCCGGGACTTCGTGTACGTGAAGGACTGCGTCGAGGTCATGTGGTGGTTCCTCCAGAACCCGAAGGCCCGGGGCATCTTCAACCTCGGCACGGGAAAGGCCCGCACGTGGAACGATCTCGTAAAGGCGGTCTTCAAGGCCTCGGGCGCGAAGCCCAAAATCGAGTACATCGACATGCCCCTCGAGATCCGGGACCAGTACCAGTACGTGACGGAGGCGAAGATGGAAAAGCTGCGCAAGGCAGGATGCCCCGTCCGGTGCAGGTCGCTCGAGGACGCCATCGAGGATTACGTGAAGGGGCACCTGCAGCAGAAGGACCCCTACCTGTGAGGATCGGGAGGCCATGAAGGTCGTCGTCGTCATCCCTTCGCGGTACCAGTCGTCGCGGTTCATGGGAAAGCCGCTGGCCGACGTTCTCGGCAAGCCGATGATCCAGCACGTCTACGAGAGGGTCTTGCGGTCGAAGACGGCGTCGCTTGCGGCCGTGGCCACCGACGACCGGCGCATCTTCGAGGCCGTCGAGAAATTCGGCGGGCGCGCCATCCTCACGTCGCCCGAACACCCCTCCGGGACGGACCGGATCGCCGAGGCGGTGGAAACGCTGGGCCTGGTAGACACGGACATCGTCGTCAACATCCAGGGCGACCAGCCCACCTTCGAGCCCGCCCAGATCGACGAAGTCGTGCAGCCGCTCCTCGAGGATGCGACGGTGGATTTCTCGACGCTGATCTACCGGATCCGCAGGGACGAAGAGCTGGCCGACCCCAACGCCGTCAAGGTCGTCTTCGACAAGGATCACTTTGCCCTGTACTTCTCGCGTTCCACGATCCCCTTCGTGCGGGACCGGGGCGGAAAGGCCGACTACTGGAAGCATCACGGCATCTACGCCTACCGGAAGTCCTTCCTGATCGCCTTCACGAAACTCCCCCAGGGGGCCCTGGAGCAGCTGGAGGCCCTGGAGCAGCTCCGGGCGCTTGAGCACGGATACAGGATCAAGGTGGTGGAGACGGAGTTCGACTCCATCGAGGTGGACACCCCGGCGGACCTGGAGCGCGTCAGGGCGCTCATGGCCTCACAGAAAGCATGACGGGCTCATGAAGATCATCGACTCCCACATGCACTGCGGAATCCAGAATTCGGACCAGCCCATCGAGTTGATCCGGGCCTACTTGGACCGGGCGGGCATCCAGGGGGCCTGCCTCTATCCCCCCGTGGAGGACATTTACGACCGGTACGACGCCGACTTCGAGGACAACGCCCGCTGGGTTGCCTGCCGGCAGATGGCCAACGAGTACCTCCTCGAGATCCAGCAGCGGGACCCCGACATCAACGCGTACTACTTCGTCTGGAACGATTTCCGAAAGGGCGAGCTGAAGAAGGGCTACCGGGGGATCAAGTGGCACCGCCACGAATACGAACCGGTCTACCACTATGACGACCCGGCGTGCGAGGCGTTCCTGGAAGAGATCTGCAGGCTGCGGCTACCCGTCGTCCTGGAGGAGTCCTTCCGGAACACCCTCTACTTCATCGAGCGGGTGGCCGGGCGCACCCCGATCATCATTCCTCACCTCGGGGGGCTCAACGGCGGATTCGATGCGCTCTTCGAGGCGGGCGTGTGGGACGCAGACGCGGTCTACGCCGACACGGCCCTCGCGTCGACCCGGGAGATGGGACAGTTCCTGAAGCGTTACGGCAGCCGCAAGCTGCTCTTCGGCAGCGACTTCCCCTTCGGCATTCCCTCGAGCGAGCTTTCGAAAGTCCGGGGCCTGGGACTGAAGGATGGGGATTTCGAGAACGTCGTGAACGGGAACGTGCGGAGACTGATCCATCGGGAGGCCTGATCCAAAGGGAAGGGTGATAGGGCATGAAAATCCTCGACGGACTCCACGGGTTCATCTGGCAGAGCGCGAGCGAGAACAACTGCAACAGCTTCTTCATCGACGCAACGAAGAGAATCCTCATCGACCCGGGGCATCGCCACCTTTTCCAGCATGTACGGCGGGGGCTGGCGCAGATCGACAGAACGCCCGAGCAGGTCGACGTCGTCCTGGTCACCCACGGGCATCCCGATCACCTGGAGACGGTTGGTTCCTTCGGCCCCGCCACCCGATGGGCCATGAGCCGGATCGACTACGATTTTGTCTTGCAGTATCTGGGCTCCCGAACGGAAATCCCACAGCCTGCATTTTTCCTCCAGGAAGGTGACCTGACGATCGGGGACACGGCCTTTCAGGTGATCCACACGCCGGGTCACTCCCCGGGGTCGGTCTGCCTGTACTGGCCGCAGAACAAGGTGCTCTTCACGGGAGACGTGGTCTTCAGCCAGAGCATCGGCAGGACGGACCTGCCCGGAGGGTCGGGCAGGCATCTCAAGGAGAGCATCTCAAGGCTGGCGGAACTCGACGTCGAGGTCCTCTGCCCGGGTCACGGGGACATCGTGACCGGGAGTGAGCACGTGAAGAAGAACTTCAAGATGATCCGGGACTTCTGGTTCAACTATTTATGACCGCCAGGAAGCGTTGCGTGCAGGCCGCCTGCACCTGCTCCTTCTGCGCCTTCCACTGCGGGTCCGCTTCCGGGTTGGGCTCCACCGCCGAACCCGCAATTCCCGCCGACGCCAGCTCCCCCCTCTGTTGTTCCGTCAGGGCCATCTTCTTCGCGTACGACTCCGCCTGGCAGGGCTGAAGGGTTTCCTGCAGCCGCCTTTCGGGCGTTCCCGTCAGTTCGTGGACGATCCGGAAGAGGCGCTCGTTGTCCGAATCGGGGTCGACATGCGCGGCCAGGGCGGTTTTCAGGGTGCCCAAGGCTTCCGCGGCGCGGCCGCCCTTCTTTTCCCGTTCCAGTTCGTCCTTCACGTCGTCGAGGGTGAGGCTGTCGTCCAGGAGCCGCTGGATGAGGCCCCGGAGGTGCTTTTCCCGTTCCTGCCGGTGCCAGGCCTCGCGCTCCTCCGGGCTTGCAGAGAGGTCTTTCGTGCGCTCCATGATGAGGTCGATGGTGCTCTTGATCTCAGCCATGTTCTTTCTCCACGCTTCTTCGCTTCACAACTTCCCAGCTTCCATCTTTTAAGAGGGCCCGAAGGATACTCCCTCCGCGAAGCATTGTCCATGAAAAAGCGGGGTCGCGGGCTAGGTGCGCAGGATGTCCACGGGCTCGAACTGGGTGGCCTTTTTCGACGGGTAGATGCCCGCCAGGACTCCTACGAGGACGGAGGCGCCGAAGGCGATGGAGAGGCCGGTGAGGGAAATCGTGAAGGGATATTTCAGGATGCCCAGCAGGATGACGCTGATCAGGGCCCCCGAAAAGACGCCGATCGTGCCGCCCGCAAGCGAGATGATGGAGGACTCGATGAGAAACTGCAGCACGATGTCCCGCTTGCGCGACCCGACGGCTCTTCGGATGCCGATCTCGAGCTTCCGCTCGTTGACGATGAGGATCATGATCGAGAGGATGCCGAGACCGCCGATGATGAAGGAGACCGCGGCTGCGATCCGACCGAGCACCGTGATGAGGTCCATGGCCTGCGCCTTGAGGGCCATGACGTCCTTCATGTCGATGACGGCGAAGTCGTCGTTCTGCCCCGGACCGATCTTGTGGCGCTTGCGCAGCAGGGCCTCCATGTCGGTTTTGGCTGAGGAAATGAGATCGTCGCGAGTGACCTGGACGAAGATGTTGCTCACGTTCGTCTTGTTGACCAGGACCTTCAGGTAGGTCTGCAGGGGGACGAAGATTTGGTTGTCCTGGTCGGCCCCGGAGACGTCCGACCCCTTCTCCTCCATAATGCCGATTACCTGGAAGGGCACGCGCCAGATCAGGATGTGCTTCCCGATGGGGTCTTCGTCGCTGAAGAGCTTCTCCACGACGGTGCGGCCCAGAACGGCCACCCTGTTGCGATCGAGGTTGTCCTGCTCGGAGATGAAGCTCCCCTCACGGGCGCGGAAGTTCCGGATGTCCTGGAAATTCGGCTCCACCCCGCCGATGAGAATCCCCTTCAGGGAGACGTTTCCGTATCGGACGGGGAAGGTCTTGTACCCCGCGGCGGAAAGGTCGGCAACGGCGGGGATGGATTCCCGGATCGCCCGGGCGTCGTCCGGCGTGAGGGTTGTCGCCTGGCTCATCAGGGGCGTGCCCGCCCCCACGCGCCGGACGATGCCGCTTCGGACGATGAGAAGGTTCTTTCCCAGGCTGTCTATTTCCTGCTCGGTCTTCACGGCAAGCGATCCGGAGAGATTGGAAACGATGATCAGGGAAAAGGTGCCGAAGAACACGCCCAGCACCGCAAGAGCGGTGCGCCACTTGAACTGGACGAGCGAGCGCCTCGCGATCTTCAGGTTGAGCAGGATGCGCCTTAGGTCCATCGATCCATCTCTTTATTCTTGTCAAGGCAGCCGGAGCTGAACACGAATTGCCGCATCACGCAGAGGGTAAGAAGGTTGGGGCGGCATGGAGCAGGAAACCGGCAGTGATCCCATCCAACGTTCTCACCCACTCACCTTCTCACGTTCTAGCCTTTAGGTCCGTATCGCCTCGATCGGTTTCAGGTTCGCCGCCTGCCGTGCCGGGTGAAGGCCGAATCCCACCCCGACGGCCCAGGACAAAACGAGACCGATGACGAAGGCCTTCCAGGAAAAGTACACGGGAAACTCGGCCACGTACGTGAGCAGCTGGGCCGAGATCACGCCGAGGACGAACCCCACGATGCCCCCGGCCGAGGTGATCATCACGGCCTCCGTGAGAAACTGCGTCAGGATGTCCTTCTTGCGGGCGCCCACGGAGCGGCGGATCCCGATTTCCTTGACCCGCTCCTTCACGGAAAGCAGGAACAGGTTTGCCAGGACGAACCCTGCGACGACGAGGGAAATGACGCCCACGACCCCGATGAAGACCACGAGGGAGCCCGTGAGGGCCACCAGGAACTTGACGATGTCCTTGGACGTGAAGATCCTGAAATCGTCGGGCTGCCCGTCGGGGATCCGGTGACGGTAGCGGAGCAGCCTCTTCAACTCCTCGACGCGGCCGTCGATATTTTCCAGGTCGGTGAAGCGCAAGCGCATGGCATGGACGTAGCGCTGCTCGTTGATGAGCTTCTTCATCACCGTCGTGTAGGGCATGATGATCCGGTTGTCGAGGCTGCCGCCCCCGGGCGACGTTCCTCGTTCGGAGAGCACGCCCACGATCTGGACGGGCAGGTTGCGGATCTGGACGAACTTGCCCACCGGGCTCTGCTCGCCGAAGAGCTCGCGGGCCGTTTCCTGACCGATGATCCCCACGTTGGCGGAGCGCCGGATATCGTCCTCGGTGAAATCGGAGCCCTCGACGACGGGCCACGTCCAGGCAACGCTGTAGTCGCTCGTGGAGCCCACGATCTGGCTCTGGTAGCGGTTGCCCCTGTAGGAAACGGTGGCGCTTCCCACCCACGACGAGGGGGCGACGACGTAGGCCGTGGGGAAGGCCTGGCGAATGGCATCCACGTCTTCCAGGGTGATTGTCTTTTCGCGCTGGCCGATGGCGCGGGACTCCTCGCTTCCGCCCATGAGCATGACGGAGTCGGGGCCGAAGCTCGCTACGATGTCGAAGGCCTTCTTGTAGGCGCCCTCCGTGGCGGCGACGATGATCGTGATGGCCGAGATCCCCAGGGCGACGCTCACGAGGCAGAAGAAGGTCCTGAGCTTGAAGGCCTTGACGGCTTCGTAGGACTGGATGAGCAGAAGGGAAAACCGTTCCATCTATTCCTTGATGATCCCGTCGCGGATGTGGATGGTCCGCCGGGCGTAAGCGGCGATGTCGGCGTCGTGGGTGATGACGACGACGGTCTTGCCGCGCTCGTTGGTGCGGGTCAAAACGCTCATGATCTCCTCGGCGGTTCGGCTGTCGAGCTGACCCGTGGGCTCGTCGGCCAACAGAAGCTCCGGGTCGTTGATGAGGGCCCTGCAGATGGCCACTCTCTGCTGCTCGCCGCCCGAGAGCTGGGTGGGGCGGAATTTTATCCGCTCCTCGAGCCCGACGAGCTTGAGCAGCTCCATGGCCCGTTCGCGAACGTGATCCTTCTTTTTTTCGCGGTAGAGCGTCGGCACCAGGACGTTCTCCAGGACCGTGGCGTAGGGGAGAAGGTAGAAGCTCTGAAAGACGAACCCGATGTGCTCGTTGCGAAGCTCCGAGAGCTCGTCGTCGTTGAGCTGCATTACGTCGCGGCCGGCGAGGAGAAATCGGCCCGAGGTGGGCACGTCGAGGCAGCCCATGAGGTTCATCAGGGTGGACTTTCCGGACCCGGAGGTGCCCATGATCGCCGTGAATTCGCCCTGCTCGATCCGGAGGTTGACGCCCTTGAGGACGTGCAGATCCTGGTCCCCCACGTGAAAGCTCTTGGTGATGTTTTCCATGAGGCAGACGGGGGTGGACATTACTTCATCGCCCCCTTCTGCGGCGCCTGCTGGGCGTCGGTGGAGACGGGCAGGATGATCTTCGTGGCAACTACGTCGCCATCGTTTGCCCCGGAGAGGATCTCCGTCTTGTCCTCGCCGCGGATCCCGATCTTGACGTTGAGCTTTTCGACCTTGTTCTTTCCCGTGACCCTGTAGACCACCTGCCTGCCGCGCTCGAACTTGACGGCGGCGTTGGGCGCGGTGAGGATGTCTTTCTTCTCCTCCGTGATGATCCTCACGTGGGTCGTCATCTCGGGCTTGAGGAAGGTGGCGTCTTCCGGGGAGATCTTCATCGTGGAGAGGTAATACACGATGTTCTCCTTGACGACGGGCTGGGGGTAGATCTTTTCGATCTTGCCCTTGAAGGTTTTGGCCGGGAAGGTGTCGACGTAGAACTCCACCTCCTGCCCGACGGCGGCCTTGCCGATGTCGGTCTCGTCGACGTAGATCCACATCTCGAGTCTCGAGGGATCGAGAACGGTGACGAGGTTGGCCACCTGGAGCCCCGCGACGATGGTTTCTCCCTCCTGGGCCGTTACGTCGGAGACGACCCCGTCGATGGGGGCGAAGATCTTCGTGTAGGTCATACGCACTTCCTGTTGGCGTAGGCGTGCCTGGATCTCCTCGAGATTGGATTTGGAAATGGTGAGCTGCGTCTTGTACTCGTCCTGGAGACGCTTCAGGACGGCCTCGGCCGCCGTGAACTGGCTCTCTGCCTTGTCGACGGAGTCCTTCGTCGTGTACTCGTGTTTCAGCAGCTCGCGCTCACGCTCCACGTTCACCTTGGCGTAATCGTAGTTGGCGCGGGCCTCCCGAATCCTTTCGGGGTAGGTCTTCTCCACCTGGGCGAGCGTGTTTTGCGCCGACACGAACGCCGCCTGCTGCTGGCCGATCTGCTGCCGGATCTCGCGATCGTCCACCAGGGCGATCAGCTCGCCCGCCTTGACACGGTCTCCCACCTTGACCTTCATCTTCTGAATCCGGCCCGTCGTCTGGGCGCCGATCTTGACGACGGCCCCGACCTGGGACTTGATGATGCCCGTCTCCACAAGGACCCCGCGGATGCTTCCTTTTTCCACGTTTCCCGTTTCGAGGACCTGGAGGGCCGGCTTGGCGAAGAAGACCCGGTAGAGAAGGAATGCCGCCAGCAGGAGGATGAGGACGGCTGCAGCGACGAAAGCGATTTTTTTCTTCATCGGAAGCGATTTGAGCGAGGAGAAGTTCATGGTCGGATGCATCCGTTCTGATGTTTTTCAGGACCTAGCGGGTCCTGGTGTCCAGGGGTTGTGCCGGGGTCTCCTGCAGGGCTTCTAGGCGTTCAATGCCGGAAACCCTCTCCAGGAGAGCCTTTGCGAGGTACAGGTTGAGCTTCGCCTGGACATCCTGTTCGCGTGCCTGGGCCAGCAGGGTTTCGGCAAACACGACGGAGAGGATGTCCCCCTTGCCCACCTTGTATTCGCCGAAGGCCTGGTCGTAATTCTGCAGGGCCTGCCTGAGCTGCTCGTCGGCGACTTTCACGTTGCGCGACGCGGTGATGAAATCCTCGTAGCTCTTTCGGAGCTCGAGACGCAGCGAGCGCTCCGTCTCCTTGAGCGTTTTGGCCGCCGTCAGGGTGTCGATCGAGGCAGCCTTCCTCCGGTAGAACTTCCCGAGCTCGAAGAGATTCCAGGTGGCCAGCAACGATGCCGAGCGGTCTTCGTAGGGGTTGCCGTAGATAGACGCGGATGTCGATGCGGGGTTGCTGGTGTCCGTCCGGGAGTAGGTCAGGTTGCCCGACACAACCGGCAGGAAGTCGCCCGTCGAGATTCCCTCGGCGCTTTCCGCACGCTTGACGGCGAGTTCGGCCTGGAGGATTTCGGGCCGTCTCAGCAGGGCCTCTTCCAGGCGCTTTTCGTCGGGCAGGGCGAGGTCGAAGGTCAGGGCCCCCTGGAGCTCGGCGGCGTCGGATACCGGCGTGCCGATCAGGGAGCTCAGCTCGGAGAGACTCTTCTGGAGGCTGCCTTCGGCCTGGACGAGGTTGAAGCGGGCCTGTTCCAGGCGCACGGACACCTGCAGGACGTCGGAGAGTTTCGCTACGCCGAACGTTCTGCGCCCTTCGGCGACCTCGAAGTTTTTCTGGGCGTTCTCGAGCTGGATTTTCCTCTGCGCGAGGATGCCCCGGGTCGCCACGGTCGTGTAGAACGAGGACTTCACGCTGAACTCGAGGTCTAGCAGGCTCCTGCGGAGGCCTTCCTGCTCGGCGTTGTAATTGTAACGGGTGATGTCGCGGGTGTGGCCGCGCTTGTAGTCGAAAAGCCTCAGCGAGGCGGTCACGTCGGCGCTGTTGGTCGACGAGTCGTAGCCCGCGATATCGCGCCGGGACGCAATTCCGGAAGCGTCCACGCTGGGAACGTATGCCCCGAGGGAGGCCTTGTAGAGAGCCTCCGAGGACTGAACCCGTGCAGCCTGTGCCTGGTAGGCGGGAAGGTTCGATTTGGCCAGCGACAGGGCCTCCTCGAGCGTAAGTGCCGGGGAGGGTACCGGAGCCGTCACGATCAGCTGGATCAGAACGAGAGAGAGGGAGAAAAAAATCTTTTCAACCCGCCTGCGGCAGAACATAATGTTACCTCGAAAGCCGTGGTCGCGTCATGCGGGCCCTGCCGGCAGGGTGACGGTCAGGACGCGAATGCCGGTTTGGTTCGTTCCTTGCCGGGAATGCCAGCCCTGGGGCGGGGCGGCTCAACCGGGGGCGCTCCGGGGCGTTGCGACCCCTCGAAATGGCGATAACGTTGCTACTGTATGTAGTTTCGTGCCCTCTTCGCAAGCAGATTTTCACGGCCTGCCGCTCGGCCCAAAACGGCAAGAGTAAAAGCATAATGCGTGCCGCAGGGGAGCAACCATGTAACTGATCGATATCATTGGTTAATGTGTTGGTTCGCGGGCCGATGGGTCGCATCGGCCCCTGTCAGTAAGGATACTATTTATCCAAACAGCTGAACGGGGCGCATAATTAATATCCACTATTAAGCGATCCCTCTGGCTATCTCTGCGAACGGGGGCCATGAGGCAGACCTGTTTTCTTCCGTGTTTCGGCGTGGCGAACTGTGATATAAAATAGCAGGCAGGTCCCCGTCCGGAAGGCTGGAACAGAATCCAGGCCGGGAAGGCCGGTTGCGCGTGCGGGCGCTAAAAGGAGGAGCCGATGAAGATCATCCGCTTTATGACGGACAAGAACGAGCAGCTCTACGGGGCGTACAACGGGGCGGAACCGGGGAGGGCCCGCGTCATCGAGGGCGATATCCTGGGAAGTTTCAGCCTGACGGGGCGGAATGCCGCCGTGAAGAAGATCCTGCCACCGGTGAATCCACCGAACATTCTTGCCCTGGGGTTCAGCTATGGCAAGCACGCCGGGGAAACGGAGAGCCGGGCGCCGGAAAGCCCTGTGCTGTTCATCAAAGGGACGAACAGCCTACTGGGTCCGGGGGAGACGATCCTGCTTCCCAAGGCGGGCCCCGACGAGGTGGATTACGAGGCGGAGCTTGCCGTTGTCATCGGGAAGCGGGCGAAAAACGTTTCCCCGGAAAAGGCCATGGAGTTTGTTCTGGGATACACCTGCGGCAACGATGTCAGCGCCAGGGACTGGCAGATGCGGAAACAGAAGCAGCAGTGGGCCCGGGGCAAGAGCTTCGACACGTTCTGCCCTCTGGGACCCTGGCTCGTGACAAAGGACGAAATTCCGGACCCGAACAATCTGCGGATCCGGTCCATCCTCAACGGAAAGGTGATGCAGGACTCGAACACGTCGGACATGCTCTTCAGCGTAGCGGAGATCGTGAGCGATCTGAGCCGCTCCATGACCCTCCTGCCGGGGACGGTGATCATGACGGGAACCCCGGAGGGCGTGGGCTTCGTCCGCAAGCCCCCCGTGTTTCTCAGGCACGGCGATGTCATCACGATCGACATCGAGGGGCTGGGAGAGCTGACCAACCCCGTCGAACGGGAGCCGTAGGCAGGCCGGTTTCACTGGGCTACAGGGTGCACCGGGGTGCATGAACATCTGGAAAATCGGGGCGCCCTGTGTTATGAAAGCCAGGGGGTCTTCGAACGATAACCCCCATTTTTTCATCGTGAATTCGAGGAGAACGACAGGCGAGCCCCAGCGGGGCGAGACGGTCGGCATCAACAGGAGGTCCAGATGAGTGACGGAGCGAACGAGAGGAAGCATTTTTTCGTGATTCTCGTCGTCTGCCTGGTGGGGCTTTTCATCCTATCGGTGATCGGGGTGTTGCGGTTTTCCCTGGCCCCGGGACTGCGCTCGTCCTATGCCGGGGCTGAAGGCGCGGGGGTGCCGGCAGCGCCTGCGGCCGCGCAGAGGACGGTGTTCCCCTCCATGATTGGGGGATCCGGCGCGCCGGGATCCCTTGCCGACCTCGTGGAGAAGCTCAGCCCCGCCGTTGTGAACATCAGCACGACCAAGGTCGTCAAGATGGATGGAAAACGTTCGCCGTTCAACGAAATGTTCCCATTCGACCGTTTCTTCGGCGGTGAGGACGAGTTCTACAAGCGGTTCTTCGGGGACAACCCGGAGAAGGAGTTCCGCCAGCGCAGCTTGGGCTCGGGGTTCATTATCAGCAAAGACGGCTACATCTTCACGAACAATCACGTGATCGAGCGGGCGGACAAGATCAAGGTCCGTCTTTCGACGGGCAAGGAATACGACGCCACCGTGAAGGGGAGGGACCCGCGGACGGACCTCGCCCTCATCAAGATCAACCCCGACAACAGCCTCCCGACGGTCAATCTGGGCGACTCGGACAGGCTGCGGGTGGGCGACTGGGTCATGGCCATCGGCAACCCCTTCGGACTCGATCACACGGTGACCGCGGGGATCGTGAGTGCGAAAGGCCGCGTCATCGGGGCGGGCCCTTACGACAACTTCATCCAGACCGATGCCTCCATTAACCCGGGAAACAGCGGAGGCCCTCTGTTCAACATGGCAGGCGAGGTCGTGGGGATCAACACAGCCATCGTAGCCCAGGGGCAGGGGATCGGGTTTGCCATCCCCGTGAACATGGCCAAGGAGATCCTCGAGGATCTCAAGGCGAAGGGCAAGGTCACCCGGGGCTGGCTCGGCGTCTCCGTGCAGGACATCACAGAGGACTTGGCGAAGAGCCTCAAGCTCAAGGACCGGAACGGGGCCCTGGTGACGGAGGTCTTCGAAGGCGATCCGGCGGACAAAGCCGGGATCAAGCAAGGGGATATCATCATCGAGGTGGACGGCAAGAAGGTCAAGGATACCCACGAGCTGCTGCGGTTCGTGGCCGTCCTGCCCGTCGGCAAGAAGGCGACGGTGAAGGTTCTGCGGGAGGGCCAGGTGAAGGAGCTGCAACTCACGGTGGCCGAGCGGGAGGACAAGAAGGAGATGGCCTCCGGTCGCGGGGAGAGCAAAGACACCTACGGGATGTCCGTTCAGGACATCACGCCCGAGATCGCCAAGCAGCTCGGGTTGCCCTCTGCGGGGGGCGTCATCGTAACGCGGGTGCGCGAGGGAAGCGCGGCCGACGAGGGCGGGTTGCAGCCCTACGACGTGATCCTGCAGGTCAACCGGGTCAAGGTGGGCTCCGTGAAGGACTTCCAGAGGGAAATCTCCAAGAAAACAGGCGATGACAGGGTCCTCCTCCTGATCCGCCGGGGCAAGGGGACCTACTACGTGGCCATCCGGAAGGAATAGGGAACGAATCCGCTGGCAGGCCGTTGAATACGAAGGAGCCACTAATCCGCATGTACCGGACGCTGAACCGGACCTTCGGTCCGCTTCACTGGTGGCCGGGGGACACGCCCTTCGAGGTTGCCGTCGGGGCGATCCTGACGCAGAACACGAATTGGGCGAACGTGGAGAAAGCCATCGGGCGGATCAAGGCCCGGGAAGCCATGGAACCGTTCGTCCTGTTCGGTCTCGATGACGGAGACCTGGAGGAACTGGTTCGTCCGTCGGGATTCTTCCGGGTCAAGGCAAAGCGGTTGAAAGCCTTTCTCTCGGCGCTGTGCGAGGACTTCGGGGGTGACCTGGCCGCGATGCTTTCCGGGGATCTCCTCGAATCGCGGCGGAGGCTTCTGGCCATTTCGGGGATCGGGGAGGAGACGGCCGACAGCATCCTGCTCTATGCCGGCGAAAGGCCCCTCTTCGTGGTCGACGCCTACACCCGGCGAATCCTCGAAAGGCACGGGATTCTCAGGGGAAGGCCGTCCTACGGGGATGTCCAGCGGCTCTTCATGAACGTGTTGCCGGCCGATGCGGGTCTTTACAACCAGTACCATGCCCTCATCGTCGAGACGGGGAAGAGGTTTTGCCGCAAGAAGCCTCAATGCGGCCAGTGCCCGCTGCGGGAAATGCCCGGCCGGAATTCCCCGGGCAGACAGAGCGTGCGTGAGGCGACGGGGAGACAGCCGTGTTCGTCCGGGAAGAAATCCTCAAAGAGAGGCTCAAGGAAGACCGCCGCACCTTCGTCCTGAAGCTCAACGACTACGCCGGCGTCATCCACCTGCATTCCGACTACTCTCACGACGGGCGCGCATCGATCCAGGAGATCGTGGAAGCGGCCCGCGCCAACGGCATCGACTTCGTGATGCTCACCGACCACAACTGGCTCCAGGCCAAGCACGACGGCCACGAGCGCTCCTACGACGGAGTCCATCTCTTCATCGGCATCGAGGTGACGCCCCGGTTCAATCATTACCTCGCCTTCGGGATCGACGAGCCCCTCATCACCTGCGATCTGGCCTGGGTCTTCCCCTACGAGGACGAGCTGGACATCTCCCCGCAGTTCTACATCGACTGGGTGCGAAGCAAGGGGGGCCTGGGCTTTATCGCCCATCCCGACCACGAGGGGGCGCCGAGGTTTCACGTGAAACCATTCAACTGGAACGACTGGACCGTCTCGGGCTACACGGGGATCGGCATCTGGGACTTCATGACCGATTGGCAGAGCCAGCTGAAGGGCTATGCGAGCGCCCTTCTGAGCTACTATTTCCCGGCTTACATGCTCAAAGGGCCGAAAAAAGAAACGCTCGTGCGTTGGGACGAATTGAACCGGGCCCGAAAGATCGTCGGGATCGGCGAGCTCGACAACCACGAAACCGTCAAGGAGATGTTCGGCTTCGAATTCTACATCTTTCCGTTCAGCAAGGCCTTCCGGTTCATCCGGACCCACATCCTTACGGAGGCGGCGTTTCTCGGTGACGATGAGTTGGACCGGGGGATCATCCTCTCTGCCCTGAGGCGTGGCCGGGCCTATGTGGCCTTCGAGTATTTCGAGAAGGCCCGGGGCTTTTCATTCGTCATCATGGACGAGTCGGAAGCGGCCACCATGGGAGATGAATTCCTTCTCGACGACATGGCCATCGTGCAGATCGAGCTCCCCCAGACAGGGAAGATACGCCTGTTGAAAAACGGAGAGCTTTTCCGGGAAACCGTGGGGAGGGAATTGACCTGCGGGATCGACGAGCCCGGGCTCTACCGCGTCGAAGTCTACCTGCGGAAAGCCTTCAAATACCGGCCATGGATCTTCTCGAATCCCATCTATGTGAAATAAAAAACAGTCTGTTCAGTCTCTTCCGTTTGTTCGGTCATTCCGTCAATAGAAGAACTTGGTTTTCTGACGGAAAAGACGGAATGGACGGAACGACGGAACAGACCGCTTTTCAGGCGTGTTCCGCCGCACGATAGGAGCTGCGGACGAGCGGTCCGGCCACAACGGTCCGGAACCCGCGCTGCAGGGCCTCCCGCCTGAATTCCTCGAACTCCTCGGGGGTGTAGAAGTTCACGACGGGCCAGTGGCTGACCGAGGGCTGCAGGTACTGGCCGATAGTGAGGCTTGCGCAGGACGCGGCTGCCAGATCGTCGAGCAGGGATAGAATGCCGGCCCGGGTTTCTCCGAGGCCGATCATGAACCCCGACTTTGTGATCACTGGGCGCCTGCTCTCCGCGGTGCGGCGCAAAAGCTCGAGAGAGCGTGTGTAGTCGCCCAGGGGTCGTAAATCGGCGAAAAGCTCGCGGGTCACCTCCATGTTGTGATTCAGGACATGGGGTTGCGACTCGAGGATCGTTTCGAGGGCGACGTGGTCTCCCTGCAGGTCGGGGATCAGGACTTCCACCCGGCAGCCCGGAACCTCCCGACGAAGCACATCGATGCACCGGGCAAACATCCGCGCCCCGCCGTCGGGAAGATCGTCCCTCGTGACGGAGGTGATGACGACGTAGTGCAGCCCTAGAGATTTCACAGCCTCGGCCAGGCGTTCGGGCTCCGACTCGTCTACCGGCGCGGGCTGCCCGTGCCGGACATTGCAGTAACGGCAGTTTCGAGTGCAGAGGCTGCCGAGGATCAGGAAGGTGGCCGTGCCGGAGCGGAAGCACTCCCCCATGTTGGGACACCGGGCTTCCTGGCAGACGGAGTGGAGATCCAGGCGGGCCAGAAGCCCCTGCACCTCGATGAACGCGCGCGAATTCGGCAGGGGTACCTTGAGCCAGTCGGGCTTTCTCTGAAGCATGGGGATTACGTCTTTGGTGGTTCGCGGGCCTGAACGGATTACAGACTTACCCTCTCACCTTCTCAGCTTCCGCATGATTGCGCTAGCGCCCCCGGTCAACCGCCTCTTAGAAGTAGTACCAGATTGAGGAATAGTCGTTGATGTTCTCCCCATCCTCGGCCAGCCGCTTGAGGTAGTCGTAGATGGAGACATCCGTGTGCAGGTAATCCAGCGCCGTGACGAGCCGGACCTCCCACGAGTAGAACCGGTATATCCGGCGCCCGTCGGGCAGGATGTTGACGATCTCGTGGTCCTGCCAGGCGCGCAGGTTGACCTTCCCCAGCCTCGGGACGTTGAAAACGGGCTCGTCCGTCCGCACCAGACCCGGCAGAAGGCGGGCTTCCTCCAGCTGCTCCTGCTCCATGCGGCAGATGGGGACCCGGAAATCGATCGTTTCCTCCTTGCCCTTCGTGCTGAAGGAGTAGTAGGGGTCCACACCGGAGAGCTTGAGCGTCTTTCGCAGCAGGGCCGTTTCGAACCGCCGGCTGTTGTAGTAGGTGAAAACCTGCTGGTTGTACACGTTCATCCCTAAGTTCTTGATCTTGCGGATGCACTCCAGGGAATCGGGGGTCATCTCCGTGGGATGCTCGAAGTGGGTGACGATGGCCAGCTCCCGCTTTCCCCACACGTGGTACTTCCGGAAGACCTCCAGGAGGCCCTCGTCGACGCGGAAGGGCAGGGTGACGGGGATTCTCGTCCCGATGCGGATCCGCTCGACGTGCTTGATGGCGGCCACTTCGCCGATGATCCAGTCGAGGTAGTCGTTCCCCAGGGTAAGCGGGTCGCCGCCCGTGATGAGCACCTCGGTGATGCTCTCGTTTTCATCGATCCAGCCCAGGGCTTCCTTCACCTTCTTTTTGGCCATCATGACCGTGTCGTCCATGCCCTTGATCTCCCAGTTGCGCTGGCAGTAGACGCAGATCTGGGGGCAGGAGTTGTAGGGCTTGAGGATCAGGATCTCCGGGTAGCGGCGGGTGACGCCGTCGATGGGGCTCGTGGACTTCTCCCCCATGAAGTCCAGGTCGATTCCCTTGCGGCGGCTCTCGGCCACCTGCTCGCAGTAGAGGGTGCTCGGGATGACCTGGGCGCGGATGGCCCGGTCGTAGTCGGCCCGTCCCTCCTTGCGGAAGAGCGACAGGTAATACGGGGTGATCTCGACGGGGATGTTGTTCTTCCCGGCGCTCGTGAGGCCGCTGACCTCGTCCTTCTCGAGTTTGACCAGCGCCCGGATCGTGTCCAGGTCCTTGACGATGTGGCGCAGGTGCCAGCGGTGATCCTGCCAGTCCTTTTCCGCGGCCCCGAAGAACCGGAGGATGTCGCTCTTGAGGGCCTTTCGCTCGCGCAGCAGGGCCTTGTCGTAGCCTGTCTTGTACCGGCGAAAGTGCCTGCGGATGTTGCAGGCATAATCGTCGAGCTGCGTCGAGCGGGCGATGGCGGCTTCGCGGCCGTCCCTCATCTGGAAGACTTCCTTGCGCTTGAGGTGCTTGCCGCCCTTGCCCGTGATGCCCAGGAACAGGGCGAGGTACTCGCAGAGGAAGGCCTCCGAGACCTGGTCGAGCGCCTCCTTCTTCCCCTGGGCCAGATCGTAGAGGATCTGCAGGGGGGAAAAATGGGTCACGTGCTCGTTTTCGGTGCGCATCGTGTTGGAGAGCACCCGGATGCACTCCTTGGCGTTTCTTTTTTCCACAATGTTGAGATTGACGAAGTAGGTGTCGGAGCGCATGTTGAAGAGGTCGCGCTCGAGGCGGTTGAGATAATCGAAAAGTAGATGCCGCGCTTCTTCCATATGCCTGGAATTTCTCATTATTTGGCGAATTCGAGGCTCCGTCGCCCAGAGCTCTTCCGCCAGTTGTTCTTTCGACCAGTTCAGCCAGTTCTTCATGTCCCGTCTCACAAGGTTGTGGATAATTTGTTTATGGCTCCGCTCTGCGGCCTCTAGCAGAGGGTCCAGCAGACATCCGGCTTCCTTGCCGCCTGCACATCGTCGAGGCGCTTGACCGGTGTCGTCAGGGGCGCCGACTTCACGAATTCGGGGTTTTCCTTCGCCTCTCGGGCTATGGATATCATGGCCTCGCAAAACTCGTCCAGCGTTTCCTTGCTTTCCGTTTCCGTGGGCTCGATCATGATGGCCTCGCGGACGACCAGGGGGAAATAGATCGTCGGGGGGTGAAACCCGTAGTCGAGCAGCCGTTTGGCGATGTCCGTCGTGTGCACGCCGCTCTCCTGGACCTGCTTCTCACCCGTGAAGACGCACTCGTGCATGCAGACACGGTCAAAGGCCAGCCTGTAGTGGGGCTTCAACCGTGTCATGACGTAGTTCGCGTTGAGAACGGCGTTCTCGCTCACCCTCCGGATCCCTGCGGCTCCAAGCGAGCGGATGTACGTGTAGGCCTTCACCATGACGTTGAAATTGCCGTAGAAGGCACGCACCCGTCCGATCGAGTGCGGGAAGTCTTCCGACCACCGGTACCGCTTTCCCTTCTTCACGACCCGCGGCACGGGCAGGAAGGGCGCGAGGTGCCGTTTCACGCCCACGGGCCCGCTGCCCGGACCGCCGCAGCCGTGCGGGGTCGAGAAGGTCTTGTGGAGGTTGAGCTGGATGATGTCGAAGCCCAGGTCTCCCGGCCTCGTGACGCCCACGAGCGCATTGGCGTTGGCGCCGTCGCAGTAGAGAAGCCCGCCCTTGCGGTGAACGATGTCCGCCACCTCTTCGATGTTCCGCTCGAAGAGCCCCAGGGTGTTGGGGTTCGTGAGCATGAGCCCGGCCACATCCTTCGTCATCAGCTCCCGGAGATGCGCGATGTCGACGCCCCCCTCGGCATTGGAGCGGACCGTGGCGACCTGGAACCCGCAGAGCGCAACGGATGCAGGATTTGTTCCGTGGGCCGTGTCGGGGATCAGGATCGTGGAGCGCTTCCGGCCCTTTCTCTCGAAGTGCTTCTTGATGATCATGACCCCCGTGAGTTCCCCGTGCGCGCCCGCCGCGGGCTGGAGGGTGAAATCGTCCATTCCGCAGATCTCGCAGAGGTACCCGGCCAGCTCGTAGAGGAGCTGCAGATTTCCCTGGGCGCATGCCTCCGGCGCATAGGGGTGAAGACCCGTGAAACCGTCTAGACGGGCCACGTTCTCGTTGACCTTGGGGTTGTACTTCATCGTGCAGGACCCCAGGGGGTAGAATCCCACGTCGACGCCGAAATTGCGGCGGGCCAGCCGCGTGTAGTGGCGTACGACGTCCACCTCGGCCAGCTCCGGCAGATTCAGCCCGTCGCGCAGGAGCCCGGCGGGGATCAAGGTCGCCAGGGCCGTCTCGGGGACGTCGCTTGCCGGGATGGAGCCCGCCGTGCGGCCGGGCCGGCTTTTCTCGAAAATCAGTTCCATGGCCACCTCGAATGTGCTTGTAACGCTGCAAAGTACGATGTTCCGTCTCCGCCGATCACTTCAGCAGCGAGCCAACGTTGTCCATGTCCTCCCTGCGAAGCATTTCGGTTGCGCAAAACAGGATGCCCCCGGCAAGCTCCGGGTACTCTCCGGCAAGATCGTATCCGCCGGTGTACCCCGCCTTCTCGAGGCGCCTGTTGGCCTCCTTCGCATCCGGGCAGGCCAGGGCGAATTCGTTGTAGACGGGGCCCGTGAAAAGGGGCTTCCAGCCGGGCAGGGCCGACAGGGTTTCCTTCAGGTAATGGGCCTTCCAGACGTTGAGGGCCGCGAGCCTGCCGAGGTTCTTTCCCAGGCTCGCCAGGTAGACGGCGGCGGCCAGCATGCAGAGGGCCTCGTTGGAGCAGATGTTGGAGGTCGCCTTCTCGCGCCGGATGTGCTGCTCCCGTGTCTGGAGCGTCAGAACATAGCCCCGCTGCCCGTCGCGGTCGACCGTGGCGCCCACGAGTCTGCCGGGGATTTTTCGCATGAAGGCGTCCGTGCTGGCCAGGATGCCGAGGTAGGGCCCCCCGTAGCTCATGGGGTTTCCGAAGCCCTGGCCTTCTCCGACGACGAAGTCGGCGCCCGCATCTCCCGCGGGCTTGAGGATGCCCAGGGAGGTGGGGTCCGTGAAGCCTGCGACAAGCAAGGCCCCCTGCCCGTGAGCCAGGTCGGCCAGGGGCCGGATGTCCTCGATGACGCCGAAGAAATTCGGGCTCTGAACCAGAACGGCCGCCGACCGGCCGTCGAGCAATCCCCAAAGCGCCTCGCCTTCGACCTGCCCCGCTGCATTGAAGGGGATCTCGACGCACTCGTACCCGTTGGCCCAGGCGTAGGTCTTCACGACCTTCCGGTACTCGGGGTGAACCGAGCGCGCCATGATCAGGCGGTCCCTGCCGAGGCTCTTGGCCGCTAGGACGGCCGCCTCGGCCATGGCCGTCGCCCCGTCGTACATGGACGCGTTGGCCACCCCTGTCGCGGTGAGCCGCGTGATCATGGTCTGGTACTCGTAGATCGCCTGCAGGATCCCCTGGCTGATCTCGGCCTGGTAAGGCGTGTAGGCCGTGTAGAACTCCGAGCGCGCCAGGACGTGGCTCACCACGGCGGGGATGTAGTGGTGGTAGGCCCCGGCCCCCGCCAGCGTGGCCCCGGGAAGCCTGTTGCGCGCGGCCAGCCGGCTCATGTGCTCCCAGATCTCCTGCTCGGCAAGCGGCGCTGGAAGCTCGAGAAGCCCCTTGATGCGGTATGTTTCCGGGATGTCGGCGAAGAGCGCCTCCATCGACTCGATGCCGATGGCCCTCATCATTTCCTTCTGATCATCCGGGGTGTGCGGAACGTAATCCATATGACTGTCCTGTCCTGGATCGAGTTCTTTTTCCTCACTCACGCACTGCTTTCATAGGTCTTTTCAGTGCGGATTGGCCTTGATGTGCTCCTCGTACTGTTCCGCCGTCATGAGCCCGTCGAACTCGGCGGGGGATTCCATCCGGATCCTGGCGACCCATCCCTCCCCGAACGCGTCCTTGTTGACGAGCTCGGGCGTCGCCTCGAGGGCCTGGTTGACCTCGACGACTTCCCCGCTGACGGGGGCGAAGATGTCCGACACGGACTTCACCGACTCCACGACGGCGATCGGCTGCGCCTGCTTGACCTTCCGGCCCACCGCGGGAAGCTCCACGTAGACCACGTCGGTGAGGAGCTCCTGGGCGTGGTCGGTGATGCCCATGGTGACGGTGCCGCCGTCTGCCTTTGCCCACTCATGCTCTTTCGTGTACTTTCGGTCATCGGGACTGGGTTTGGCCATGTGTCGCTCCTTTCAATATCGAAACTCCCCCACTCCGGCAGCGGGGGCCGCGTCGTTCGTTGCCGTCTCCTACTTCTTCCTCCTGTAAAAGGGCAGGGGCACCACCTTCGCTTTCGCGCGCTGGTTTCGGATCTCGATCTCCAGCAGCGTTCCCGGTTCCTTGTGCTGCACGGGTACGAAGGCGAGCCCGATCGCCTTGCCCAGCGTGGGCGAGAAGGTCCCCGAGGTGACTTCCCCGATTTTTTCCCCGCCTGCCAGGACCGGGTAGCCGTGTCGGGCGATGCCCCGATCGACGATCTCGAAGCCGACAAGCTTCTTGCGTACCCCGTCCTCCTTCTGCTTCTTGAGCGCGTTCCGGCCGATGAATTCCTTGTCCAAATCGGTGATCCATCCGTAAATCACCTCGTAGGGGGTCACGGTCTGGCACATCTCGTGCCCGAAGAGCATCATCCCCGCTTCGAGGCGCAGCGTGTCTCGGGCCCCCAGCCCCGCCGGTTTCAGTCCGTGCGTATCCCCGATGCTCATCAGCAGGTCCCAGATCTCGCCGATTCGCCCCGCCTCGGTGTACACCTCGAAGCCGTCCTCCCCGGTGTAGCCGCTGCGCGAGACCAGGGCGGGCATCCCGGCCACGCGTGAGTCCATGGCGTGATAGAAGCGCAACGCCGCCAGGTCGCCCTCGACGATCTCCTCGAGAATCTTCTGGGCCAGCGGCCCCTGGATGTCCACCTTGCCGATCGTGTCGGAGAGATCAGTCACTGCGGCCCTGTCGAGACCTCGGGCCTCTTTCGCCTTCAGGATCCAGGCCAGGTCGCCCTCCCGGGTCGCCGCGTTGGTTACAACCATGTACCGTTCGTCGCCCCGCTTGTATACGGTCACATCGTCGATGATGCCGCCCTTTTCGTTGGTAATGGCGGAGAGCTTCATCTCCCCGATCTGCTGTTTGGCGAGGTTGCGGCTCATCACCCACTGGAGCAGCTCGAGAGCCTGGGGCCCCCGGACCTCGATCTCCCCCATGTGGCACACGTCGAACAGGCCCGCCAGGGTCCTCGTGTTCCGGTGTTCGTCGATGACGCTCGTGTATTGGACGGGCATGGCCCATCCGCCGAACTCCGTCATCGTCGCAGCCAGAGCAAGGTGCCGCTCGTACAGCGGTGTCTTTTTCATGGGGAGCTCCTGTGGGTTTGCCTGCGCGGCTCGGGAAGGATGAAGGGAGGGGACGGGGTTCGGGGCGGGCCCGCGGGCGGCCGCCCCCCGGTACCAACGCCAGCGCTCAAGCCGGCGGGCGCCGCATGAAGGGACAGGTAGAACTTCGGGCTTGCCAGTACGCGCTCCGTAGCCATCGCTGCCGCTTGCCAGAGGTTTTTCACTGATTCGGCCGGCTGCCGGGCATCCCGGTCAGTCATCCGGTGAGAATGGTCCGTGCCTGTTTGCGAAACCGCACGCTGAGACTACACCAATCACCGCGAGATTTCAACACGGATGTGTTCCGCGCTCCTCAAACCCGTCAGCGCAGCGCGTCCGGGCGGGGCTTCTCTTCCGCCCGCCCGGGGAGGAGGCAAAAAATTCAGTAGAAATTTTCCTTCAATTGTAATAAACGAGCTGAATATTCTACATTTTCCTTGAAGATGCGGCCGTTTTTATGACCCGCACCGCAGACGACCCGGCGGAACGGATTCGTCACGGGCCGTTTCTTCGGGGGGGCGCCTGATCGCGCCGGGAGAGGATCATCATGAGATTCGACATCGCCAAGAGAGGCAACGGGCTGACCTACGAAATCCGAAACATCGTCGGTGTGGCGAACCGTCTCAAGGCCTGCGGCATGGAGGTGACCTGGGAGAACATCGGGGACCCCGTCCAGAAGGGCGAGCAGATCCCGGAGTGGATGAAGGAAGTCCTCGTCGAGATCATCCGGGACAACAAGTCGTTCGGCTACTCCCCCACGCAGGGAATGGATGCGACGCGCGAATTCCTGGCCGACCTGGTGAACAAGCGCGGCAAGACGCAGATCACTCCCGACGACATCCTGTTCTTCAACGGGCTTGGCGATGCCATTGCGCGGTGCTACAGCGCGATCCGCGTGGACGCCCGGGTCATCCTCCCGGAGCCGACCTACTCAACCCATTTCCTGGCCGAGGTGCTCCACGCCTCGTTTCCGCCCAACACGTACCGAATGAATCCCTACCACAAGTGGCACCCGGACATGAACGAGTTGGAGATGAAGGTGAAGAACCACAAGGCCATCGTGGGGATTCTCGTCATCAACCCCGACAACCCCACGGGCTTCGTCTACCACGAGGAGACGCTCAAGCGGATCGTCCGCATCGCCAGGGAGAACGACCTGTTCCTCGTCTTCGACGAGACCTACATCAACATGGTTTACAACGGGAAGGTCGCCTGCCCGCTCTCCGACATCGTCGAGGACGTCCCCGCCATGAGCATGAAGGGTATCTCGAAGGAATTCCCGTGGCCCGGGGCTCGCTGCGGTTGGCTCGAGTTCTACAACGCCGACAAGGACGAGACGTTCCAGCGCTACACGAACGCCATCCTGCAGCAGAAGATGTCCGAGGTCTGCTCGACGACGCTGCCCCAGATGTCGATCCCGAAGGTCATGACGCACCCGGAGTACGAGAAGTACCTCAACACGCGGATCCGGCGCTACGAGAAGCTCTCGAACATGGCCTTCAACATCTTGAAGAACGTCCCCTACATCGTGGTGAACCGCACCGACGGGGCCTTCTACATGACCGTCGTCTTCAACGAGGCCGTGCTGAACAACAAGCAGACTCTCCCCATCGAGCACGACGGCATCAAACAGTACATCGAGAAGATCACCTCGGACAACATCGAGCTCGACAAGCGCTTCGTCTACTACCTGCTGGGCTCGACGGGCATCTGCGTCGTTCCGCTCACGTCCTTCTTCACGCCGCTTCTGGGCTTCCGCCTCACGCTGCTGGAGACCGACGAGGACCGCTTCGAGTACACGGTGAAGAGGCTCGGCGAGAAGATCGTCGAGTACATCGACTCGACGAAGCGAACGGCGTGAGACCGCCGGTCAAAGGACCGTGAAACAAAAAGCCCCCGGGTCATCCGATCCGGGGGATCTGCAAAAAAGTCTCACGAAGGAACGCCGGCTTCACGGAGGCCGGCGTTTCCCTATTTTTCTCCCAGCCTGTTTTTCTGTCTCCGTTGAGGCGCCCCCCTGTCGGCATCTTCAGGGAAAAGGTTTCCCCAGACGGGATCGTTGCCGAATTGCCGCCACCACCACCGGTCGTATTCGTCCCAGGGGTCGAGAACGCCGAACTCCTCCCTCATCAGGAAGGCATACGCCTCGTTCAGCTCCTGCATCCGGCCATGGGCATCCTCACCGGGGTTGACGTCAGGATGCCACCGCTTGGCCAGTTCCCGGTATTGCCTCCTCGCTTCCTCGGCCGTTGCCTGCGCGGGGATGCCCAGTGCCTTCCGGGCCCGGTCGACCTTGACGTTTCGATTCTTGATTCTCCCCGTACCCGACATCCGCCCAACCCCTTCGTCGCATGCGTCAGTAATCCATTCCTGTCGTTTTTCTTTTCCCTGGGCCCTGAACCCTGTCCCTTGGACCCTTGTTTTATCTGTCTTTCCAGACGGGCTTTCTCTTCTCCATAAACGCCGCCACCCCCTCATTCCCGTCCTCGGTGAAAATATTGTTCACGATCGCGTTCGAGGCCAGATCGTAGGCCGCCGGGTCGGGCAGGTTGACCTGGCCGTAGAAGGCCTGCTTGCCGATGGCGAGGCACGAAAGGCTCGCCTTCGCGATGTGCCGCGCCAGCTCCATCGTCTCCGCCTCGAGCCTGTCCGCCGGGACGACCCGGTTGATTAGGCCCCACTCGCAGGCTTCGCGGGCGCTGATGAGCCGCGCCGTGAAGAGCATCTCCAGGGCCCGCTTGCGGCCCACGGCCCGGACGATGGAAACGGCCGGCGAGGAGCAGAACACGCCGAGGTTGACGCCGGGGGTGCCGAACCGGGCGCCCTCCTCGGCAACGGCGAGATCGCAGGCGGCCACGAGCTGGCAGCCTGCCGCCGTGGCGATCCCGTGCACCTGCGCGATCACGGGCTGGGGCATCCGCTGGAGCCGCAGCATCATCTCCGCGCAGATAGAAAACATCCTGTTGTGAACGGTGATCTCCTTGCCCGCCAGGTCGCCCAGATCGTGGCCTGCACAGAAGTTCTTCCCCGCGGCCCTGACGACGATCGCCTTCACGTCGCGGCTCTCCGCGATGCCCGCCAGGCACCGGTTCATCTCCTCGAGCAGGGCGATGGACAGGGCGTTCTGTCTCGCCGGGCGGTTGAGCGTGACGATCCCCACGGTGTCCGCTTTTTCGTACGTGATGCTCTGAACGTCCATGCCGTTGCCTCCTTGCACGCGATGACCGTTTCCGGGCTCTCCTTGACGGCTGTCCCCCGATGGGATAGGAAAGAGGGCGTTGAGAGGCGCAAACAGGCGCCTTTTCCCCCATATCGGTTGAGAGCGGCCTTGTCAACAGGAGATCCCGCAACAAGGACAGGAGGCGGTGCATGAGTGACCCCGTTCTCTTTCACCCGGCACGCATCGGTTCCCTGAACATCCGTAACCGGTTTGTCCGCTCCGCCACTTGGGAAGGCCTTGCGGCGCCCGACGGCGGATGCACGGAAGAACTCGTCCGCCTTATGGGGGAGCTTGCCGCAGGCGGCGTGGGGCTCATTATCTCGAGCCACGCCTACGTCAGGCCCGAAGGGTTTTCCTTGAGGGGACAGCTGGGTGTCGACCGCGACGAGTGCATCCCCGGGCTTGCCCGGATGGCGCAGACCGTTCATGACAACGGCGGCCGGATCGTGCTGCAGCTGGCACACGGCGGCGTCCTGGCGGCCACGCAGCTGACGGGGCTGCCGGCCTTCGCCCCGTCGCAGGAAGGCGGCCCCGAGAAGACGCGCCGCCGCGAGATGTCGCAGGCCGACATCGAAGACACGGTGGGGGCTTACGGCGAGGCGGCCCTGCGGGCGAAGAGGGCCGGCTTCGACGGGGTCCAGGTCCATGCCGCCCACGGCTACCTCCTCAGCCAGTTTCTCTCGCCCTGGTTCAACCGCAGGGCGGATCAGTACGGGGGCTGCATCGAAAACCGGGCCCGCATCATCCTGGAGATCCTCTCCTCGGTGAGAAGTGCCGTGGGCGGGGGGTACCCCGTCCTGGTGAAAATGAATTCCGATGATTTCCTGGAGGGCGGCCTGACGCGCGAGGACTCGTTGCAGGCGGCTCTCCTGATCGCCGCGGCAGGCGCCGACGCCATCGAGCTTTCCGGCGGGACCCTGCTGTCGGGCAGGCTGAGCCCCTCGCGCGCGAAGATCGATTCCGTCGAGCAGGAGGCCTACTTCCGGGATGCCGCCCGGGCCCTGAAGCCGAAGCTGAAGATTCCCCTGGTCCTCGTAGGCGGGATCCGGTCCTTCGACGTCGCCGAGGGTCTCGTCCGGGACGGGGTCGCGGATTTCGTTTCCCTGAGCCGCCCCTTTATCCGGGAGCCTGGCCTCGTCAGCCGCTGGAAGCGCGGCGACCGCAGAAGGGCGACCTGCCTGTCCGACAACCGGTGTTTCAGGCCGGCCATGCGCGGGACGGGCTTCTATTGCGTCGTTGAAAAAGAAGGAAGAGCGGAAGTGCAGAAGTGCGGAGGAGCTGATAAGAGAAAGGGTTTTTTCTGCTCTTTCTACCTTCCGCTCTTCTTCTCTTCCTTTGTTTCGCGGAGACGGTGATAGCCCAGGGCCTGTCCCGCGGCGACGAGCGTGCCCGAGGCGCCGCGCACATCCACCGTCCAGAGGCTCAGGGATTTCTTGATGTCGACGGGCCTGGCTTCCGCCGTGATGCGCTCGCCGGGGGCGGCGGCCGAAAGGTAGTTGATCTTCAGCTCCACGAGCAGGACGTCGTACTCCATGGAGTTGGCGGCCACGGCGGCCGCCTGGTCGATCATGGAGGACAGGATCATCCCGTGGGCCCGGTGGTGGGCATTGAGGTACTCGGGCCTGATCTCGACGGAGAGGCGGGCGTAGGCACGCCGCACCTCCTCGAGCCGGATCCCCAGGAAGGAGGCCATGGGGTCCCCGGCGACGATCTCGCGGGCGTAGGTGATATTCGCGTCATCCATGATGAGAGTTCTTGTACCAGGACTGTTCAAAAATATCCAGATGCGAGACCACTTGAAAAGATAGAGGTCAGGAAGCTGTTAAGTAAAGAAGTTCGGAGACACGAAAGCTGAGCGATTGGCTTTCAGCCTCTCCACGTTTCTCAATTTCACAACTTCTCAACTTCCGCGTTTGAACGTCAGTCCATTTCATACTCGAACTTTGCCACGACGTGCAACGTGGTAAGATTGAAGGTATCCGGGAAGGGCGCATAGGGGGCCGCGGCCTGCACGACGGCAAGAGCGCCGCGATCCAGCGACTCGGACCCCGATGACGAGACGATGTCCGTTGAGGCCAGGGAACCGTCGTTCTGGATGGAGAAGCGGACCACCGCCGTCCCCGTCTCGCTGCGCGAATAGGCATCCGGGGGGTATGCCCACAAGGCCTCGATCCTCTGTCGCAGAGTTCGAAGATAGACCCGGTACTTCCCCGAGGCGCTCGCAAGGTCGACGGTCTCCTCGGGGCCCGGGGCAGGCTCCCGGTGGGGCCTGTCAAGGGAAAGATCCTTTTTGATCGCCGGTTTTCGGCTGTCGTCGGGCGCGTTTGCCGGCGCGTCGGCCAGACGCACGGTGAAAGTCTCGAAGGGAAACGGGGAGCCGGGCGAGATCAGCAGGCCCGCGAGCGCTAGGATGGCCGCGTGGAAGGCGCAGGACGCGAGAACGAATCGGATCAGGGCTTTTTGGGATATCATGAGGCTTCACCCGCCTGAGAACCCTTTATAGTCAATGGCTTGAAAGAAAGCAAGTTTGCTGCCAACCCGGCAGCCTGCAGGGGATTTGCGATGGATCGGGACGAGCAGTTCATGAGGCTTGCCCTCGCCGAGGCGCAAAAGGCCATGGAGGCGGGCGAGGTGCCCGTGGGCGCCGTCGTCGTCCGGGACGGGGAGGTCATCGCCTCGGCCCACAACGCTCCCGTGGGGCTCAGCGACCCCTCGGCCCACGCCGAGGTCTTGGCTCTGCGAAGGGCGGCTGCCGCGGCGGGCAACTACCGCCTTGCGGGCACGACGCTCTACGTGACGATCGAGCCTTGCCTCATGTGCGCGGGGGCCCTCCTCCACGCCCGCGTTTCACGGGTCGTCTTCGGGGCGAAAGACCCGAAGGGGGGCGCCGCCGCTTCCCTCTACCGGGTGCTGGAGGATGACCGCCTCAACCACCGGGTGGAGGTCTCGGGCGGGGTCCTGGCAACGGAATGCGGTGAAATTTTGAGTAGATTTTTCCGCGAAAAACGATTATGAATCGTCCATAGACGCGGAGAGATACCGAAGTGGTCATAACGGGACCGACTCGAAATCGGTTTGAGGGCCTAACAGCTCTCACGGGGGTTCGAATCCCCCTCTCTCCGCCATTTTTATATCCTTTCCCCGGGTAGTGCCGGTTTTTTCCCGCCCCCCGCTGACGCCCGTTTCGGCATTTCCTTTTCCCTGATTTGCTTCGCATTTTGCCCTGCAAGAAGGGTATGGACAAACGGCGGCTAAACTGGTAAGAGACGCCCAATGCAAGGAGGGCTCCCGACGGGGGCCCGTCTTCGCTGATACGGGACATTGCGGAGAGATGCCAGAGAGGCCGAATGGGCACGACTGGAAATCGTGTGTGCGCCCCTTAAAGGTGCACCGGGGGTTCGAATCCCCCTCTCTCCGCCAGAACACAAAACGGCGGCGATCGGGTGTTGCCCGCCGTTTTTCTTTCCCGGGCCCCGGGCTGCGGATCGATACGTGAAAAGGCTCCTGTCCACCATCTCCGGCCAGATCTTCCCCTTCGAGCGCATCGAGGAGTTCGCCGGAAACGGGGAGTCCCTGGAGGTTTCCCTCGGCGGGCTGGCCGCCGCCCGGGTGAGACCGGGCCGGCACCTCTGGGAGCGATTTGCCGATTTCCTACCCGTCGAGATCGACGGGGAGCTGAGCCTCGGCGAAGGCGGAACGCCGCTTCTGCCGGCGGGCAAGGCCCTCGCGGGGCACACCGGGATCGGCCGGCTGCTCTTGAAAAACGAGACCATGAACCCCACGTGGAGCTTCAAGGACCGGGGCTCGCTCACCACGATCGCCATGGCCCGGCAGATGGGGGAGACCGTCACGGCCACGATCTCGACGGGAAACATGGGAAACTCCATCGCCGCCTACGCGGCGCACGCGGGGATTCGGGCCGTCGTCTTCGTCCCCCGCTACGCACCGCCGGAAAAGATCCTCGCCATGGCCATCCACAGGGCCACGGTCGTGAGGGTCGCCGCCCCCGATTACTCCCTGATGAAACGGGAGGTCCTGGGGCTTGCCGCGGGACTCAACCTCCGCGTCGTGTCGGGAAACGGCCCGGTCCGCACAGAGGGCTACAAGCTCACGGCCTTCGAGATGGTCGAGCAGCTCGAAGGGCGCGTCCCCGACTTCATCGCCGTGCCCACCTCGGCCTGCGGGCACATCCGGGGGATCTTCAAGGGCTACCGGGAGCTGAAGGAGGCGGGGATCGTCGACCGCCTGCCCCGGATGATCGTCGTCCAGGCGGCGAACGTGAACCCCATCGTGTCGGCCATCCGGGAGGGCCGGGACCGGATCGTCCCCGTGACCGGGAAGGAAACCGTGGCCGAGGCCATCACCTCGGGCGACCCCCCGGGAGGCGACGAGATTGTCCTCAAGGCCCGGCAGTTCGGATGGCTCGCCGAGGACGTGACGGAAGAGGAAATCCTCGACGCCCAGACCCGGCTCGCCCGCGCCGGCTATTTCGTCGAACCGGCTGCGGCCGCCCCGCTTGCCGCCGCAAGAAAGCTCCGGGCGACGGGAAAGATCGGCGGGGACGATTCGGTCGTTCTCATGCTCACGGGCTCGGGCCTGAAGGACATGGGCGTCTTTGCCCGCCGGGGCGCCGAGGTCATCGACAGCGATCTCCAGAGCGTCCGCGGGGATGTGGAAAAAATCCTCGCCTCTTCCGGTCCGGGAAGAGTATAGTGAAAAAGATAGCCGGGCCCCGTGCAACGCCGACTTGTGAACCCCGTCAGGTCCGGAAGGAAGCAGCGGTAGCAAGATCCGTCGTGTGCTACGGGAAGCCTGGCTATCCTTATATAATACCGGGGCCATGGTGGAATACTTAGTCCTAGCCAGAAAGTGGAGACCGCAGGTCTTCGAGGACGTGGTCGGGCAGGATCACGTGGTCACGACCCTGCGCAACGCGATCCGCCTGGGCCGCGTGGCGCACGCCTTCATCTTCAGCGGCCCCCGCGGGGTCGGCAAGACGTCGATCGCACGCATCCTGGCCAAGGCCCTCAACTGCGAGCGCGGGCCCACCGAGAAACCCTGCAACGCCTGCTCTAACTGCCGGGAGATCACCGACGGCTCCTCCATGGACGTCCACGAGATCGACGGCGCGTCCAACCGCGGCATCGACGAGATCCGCGAACTGAGGGAGAACGTGAAGTTCTCCCCCTCCTCGTCGCGCTACAAAATCTACATCATCGACGAGGTGCACATGCTCACCAAGGAGGCCTTCAACGCCCTGTTGAAGACGCTCGAGGAGCCTCCGCCCCACGTCATCTTCGTCTTTGCCACCACGGAGACCCACAAGATCCCCGCCACGATCCTGTCGCGCTGCCAGCGTTACGAGTTCAAGCGCATCTCCCTCAGGGAGATCACGGCCACCCTGCGCAAGATCGCCGGGGGGGAGGGCATCACGGTGAGCGACCAGGCCCTCACGTGGATCGCCCAGGGCGGCGAGGGCAGCCTCCGTGATTCCCAGAGCATCCTCGACCAGGCCATCTCCTTTGCCGGCACCGACATCCACGATGCCGACGTGGAGGTCCTGCTGGGGATGGGCGACAGGAAGTACCTCCTCGATCTCTCCCGCGCCGTGCTGGCGAGAGACGCCGCGACCTGCCTGAAGATCATCGATGAGGCCTTCTACGCCGGGGCCGACCTGAAGGTGTTCTACGAGCGGATGCTCTCCCACTTCCGGAACCTTTTGCTTGTCAAGATCACGGGGGGCGGGGGGGATTTGCTCGACCTGTCCGACCACGAGGCGGCCGAGCTCACGCAGCAGGCCGTCCCCGCCTCGCAGGAGACGCTGCAGCGGCTGCTCGACGTGCTCCTGGCCGGCGAGGAGGAGGTCCGCAGGAGCGTCAACCCCCGGCTCGTCCTGGAATTCACGGCCGTCAAGATGGCCTGGCAGGAGCCCCTGATTCCCGTCGACGAGATCCTCTCCCGCATGGAGGGAATCGAAAGGCGCCTCGGGCAGGGACCCTGCGCCGCCCGTCCAGCCCCGGAGAAACCCTATGTCCAGCCCCCTGAAAGAACGGGGATCGATCGGGCGACCGACAATTCCGTCGTCAGGGAGCCGTCCCCGCAGGAGTCCGGGGAGCAGTGGGCGGAGTTCATGCAGTTCGTCAAGAGAAGAAACCAGCCTCTCTGGGCGAAGATCGAGCCGGGCAGGCTGGTCGGGTTTGTCGACGGGACGCTGCGGCTCGGGTTCCCGAAGGGCTATCTGTTCCTCGACTTCTTCGACGAGAGGCCCCAGCGGGAAAAACTCGAGGAGATGGCCCGGGAGTTCTTCGGCCAGCCCGTACGACTGGCCGTGGAGACCGTTGAAAACGGTTCCGGCGAGGCCAACGGCCCGTCGAGAAACGGCCCGAACCAGAACCGCGCCAACCAGGTTCGCCGGGAGGCCCTGAACCATCCGCTGCTGCAGAAGGTCATGGATGTCTTCGAGGGGGCCGAGGTACAGGAAGTGATCGTGAAAGAAAAATAGGGGCCGGGGTACAGGGTCCAGGGAAGAGAAAGAAACAAATCCGATCCCATTGCCTGATTCCCGAAAGCCGAGCTTATCCTGATAGGAGGTAGTCGTTTTGAATTTCCAGAATATTATGAAACAGGCCCAGAAGCTTCAGGAGAAAATGGCGAAGGTCCAGGAGGAGCTCGCCTCGAAGACGGTGGAAGCGACCGCCGGCGGCGGGATGGTGACGGCCGTTGTCAACGGCAAGTTCGAGCTCGTGTCGATCCGGATCGAGAAGGACGTGGTCAACCCCGACGATGTGGAGATGCTGCAGGATCTCATCGTGGCGGCGGTGAACGAAGGGGTGCGCAAGGCCCAGGAGATGGCCTCGGCGGAGATGGCGAAGGTCACCGGCGGGATGAAGCTGCCCGGGATGATGTGAGAGGGCGCCTGTCATGACGGGATACGCAGCGCCCATCCAGCGACTCATCCAGGAGCTCGGCCGCCTGCCGGGCATCGGGGAGAAGACGGCCACGCGCCTCGCCATGTTCATCCTGAGAGGGTCCGACGAGGAGGCGAAGAGGCTTGCCGAGAGCATCGTCGAGGTGAAGGAGAAGATCCGCTTCTGCTCGGTCTGCTTCAACCTGGCCGAGGACGAGCTCTGCGCGATCTGCAGCGACCCGGTGCGCGACCGGGAACGCATCTGTGTCGTCGAGGACCCCGACTCGCTCACCGCCATCGAGGAGAGCGGTTGCTTCCGGGGCACATACCATGTCCTGCACGGGGCCCTGGCCCCCCTGGACGGGATCGGCCCGGACCAGATCCGGATCCGCGAGCTTAGCGAGCGCCTGGAGCGCGGCGGCATCCGCGAGGTCATCGTGGCCACCAACCCCAGCGTCCAGGGCGAATCGACGGCCCTGCTGATCATGCGGCTCCTCAGGGAAAAGGGGGTGGAGGTCACGCGGATCGCCCTCGGTGTACCCGTGGGCGGCGATTTGCGCTACACGGACAAGATGACGCTGGCGAAGGCGATGGAACACCGCCGCGGCATGTGATCGGCAGAATCAAATCCCCCTTGCTCCCCCTTTATAAAAGGGGGAAAGAGGGGGATTTTTCTATCTATTTGCGGACAGGAACATCCCGCTTGCCTTACCTTTCGCAGGATTCATTTTTCTTCGGGCCCAGGTTTTTTCGGACCAGGTCCACCCCCAGCCAGGTCAGCACGGCGGCAAAGACGACCCTCAGGGTCTGCTCCGGCAGGGAATTGGCAACGGCCCCCCCCAGGAAAGCCCCGATGAGGATTCCGACCGCGAGGCCCGGCAGGATGGGAACCTCGACGTTGCCGCGGCGCCAGTGGGCCCACGCCCCGACGGCCGCCGCCGGCACCATGCTCAGCAGGGAGCTTCCCTGGGCGATGTGCTGGCTCATCCCGACGAAGATCACCATCCCCGCGATCATGAAAGCCCCTCCCCCGATGCCCAGCAGCCCCGCGATAAATCCCGTCACCAGGCCCGTGGCCGCGAGGGCCGCAGCAGACGCCCAGCCGGTGAGCGAAAAGACGGCCAGGAACCCCAGATAGGGTTTTGCGGCAAGCAGGAAGGCGGCCGCCACCAGGATGCAGCCGAAGTGCCGCTTCAGCTTCCATTCGGGCAGGTCCGAGCAGTAATGGGCGCCCATCCGCGCCGTGGCGGAAGCCGTCACGGCCAGGATCAGGGCCGCGCCGTAGTCGACGGTCCCCTCCAGGGCATAGGCGAAGGCCCCGGACAAACCGGCCACCACGACGACGGCGAGGCTCGTGCCGTGGGCGCGGGCCTGCGGAACGCCCATGAACCGGGTCATCAGGGGGATCATGACCACCCCTCCCCCGAGTCCCACGAGGCCGCCGAAAATCCCGGCAATCAACCCGATCAGGTAGCTCATCCCGTTTCTCCTGCTGCTTGAGAGAAAAAGGTAACACAAAACAGGGTCTTATATCCACCCCGGAATGCCGTTTCCATGTGTTCCCGCATGAGGAAAAAAGCGAAAAACATCTGAAAAGTTACCAATTTGGTATTGACAGGCCATCCCGATTCGGATATGGGAATTTTCCTGTAATATAGATTCCGCCAATCCCTATTCATTCACTACGCAAATCTTTCCGGGGGAGAATCACCGATGATCGAGATCCGATGGCATGGAAGAGGCGGCCAGGGTGCCGTTACGTCCGTTGAAATGATCGCCCTGGCGGCGATCGAGGCAGGGAAGTACGCCCAGGGGTTCCCGGCATTCGGGCCGGAGCGCCGGGGCGCGCCCGTCATGGCCTTCAACCGCATATCCGACAAGCCCATCAAGATCCGTTCGGGGATCTACCAGCCCGATGTGGTCGTCGTCCTCGACCCCAGCCTCGTGGGCCTCGTTCCCGTCACCGACGGGCTCAAGCCGGGCGGAATCCTGATCGTCAACACGTCCAAATCCGCCGAGGAGATTCGCAAGAAGCTGAATTACAAAGGGAAACTGTTCACCGTCGATGCGACGCACATCGCCCGGGAAGAGCTTGGCGTACCGATCTCGAATACGACCATGCTGGGGGCCGTCCTCAAGGCCACGGGCGTTCTCAGCCTCACAGCCATGAAACCGCCCCTGGAGCACCGCTTCGGGCGTGTGGCCGGCAAGAACATGTCCGCCATGAAACGGGCTTTCAACGAACTCAAAGTAGCAAAAGCCGCCTGATCGGCACGAGGTTCTGATATGGCAAAGAAAAAGACAGAGCAGCAGAAGTGGCCCGAAACGTGGCAGGAGCTCAACCCCGGCTGCATGGTTTTCGCCGCGGGCAACGCCGCAAACTACAAGACCGGAAGCTGGAAGTCCCAGCGCCCCCTGTGGGACAACGCCAAGTGCATCAAGTGCGGGATCTGCTACATCTTCTGCCCCGAAGGGTGCATTCAGGAGACGCAGGAAGGCTTCTACGAGGCGAACCTGGACTACTGCAAAGGTTGCGGGATCTGCGCCCACGAGTGCTGGCCCGGCGCCATCGTGATGCGCGAGGAGGAGGAGTAAGATGGGAAAACGCGTTGGAATGGAAGTGGCCATCGCGGCGGCCGAGGCCGTTGCGCTCTGTAATATCGATGTGGCGGCCGTTTACCCGATCACGCCGCAGTCGCACATCGCCGAGCACATGGCGGACATCATCCATGACGGCCGCATCGACGCCGAGTTCATCACCGTCGAGAGCGAGCACTCCGCCATCAGCGCCTGCGCCGGCGCCTCGGCGGCCGGGGCTCGCGCCTACACGGCAACGAGCTCCCAGGGCCTCATGCTGATGCACGAGATCCTGCCCATCGTCTCGGCCATGCGCCTTCCGGTCTGCATGGCCAACGCCAACCGCGCCGTCTCGGGCCCTCTCAACATCTGGAACGACCACACGGACATCATGCCCCAGCGCGACAGCGGCTGGATTTCGCTCTTTGTCGAAAACGGCCAGGAGGCCATCGACCTGTCGATCATGTCCTTCAAGATCGCCGAGGACCCCGAGGTGATGCTTCCCTGCGTGGTCAACATCGACGGCTTCCAGCTCACTCACATGATCGAGCCCCTGGAGCTGCCCAGCCAGGCCGAGGTGGCGAAATTCCTGCCGCCGAGAAAGGCCTTCGCGCAGCTGCACCCGGACAACCCGATTTCCATGGGGTGCTTCGCCATGCCCGACACCTACACGGAAACCGTGAAGGCGAAGGAAGTGGCACTGCGGGGCGCCAAGAAGGTGGTCACGAGGGTCTTTGGCGAGTGGGCAAAGCGCTTCGGACGCAAGTACGGCGTCGTCGAGACCTACAGGGCCAAGGACGCCGACACACTCATGCTCACCATGGGCTCCATGGGAGAAACAGCGGCCACGGCCGTCGACGAGATGAGGAAGGCGGGCAGGAAAGTGGGTCTCGTGAAGCTTCGCCTCTGGAGGCCCCTCCCGGTCGAGGAGCTCAAGGCCGCCGTCCAGGGGTGCAAGACACTCATCGTCATGGACCGCGCGATCTCCACGGGAGGCGCAGGCGGGCCCGTGGCCACCGACGTCAAGTCGATCCTGTACGGTGAGAAGAAAAAGCCCCGCGTCCTGAATGTTATCGCGGGCCTCGGCGGGCGCGACCTGACCGTGGGCGACTTCGTGGCCATGTTCGATCTGGCGAAAAAGAAAAAAGACGAAACCTTCGAACTTTACGGAGTGAGGGAATAATGAACCAGGTGCAGAATTTCGAGATATTTGCCCCGAAGCTCGTCGACCGGAAGGAATACTTCAGCGCCGGCCACCGCGCCTGCCAGGGCTGCGGCGAGGTGCTCGCGCTTCGCCACATCCTCAAGGCCCTGGGCGACGACGTGGTCGTGGCCAACGCCACGGGCTGCATGGAGATCATCTCCTCGGGCTACCCCCAGTCGGCCTGGGAGATTCCCTATGTCCACGTGGCCTTCGAGAACGCCGCTGCGGTGGGATCCGGCGTCGAGGCGGCCCTGAAAGCCCTGCGGCGCAAGGGGCGGATCGCCGACCGCTACGTCAAGACGATCGCCGTGGCGGGTGACGGCGGCACCTGCGACATCGGCCTGCAGGCCCTGTCCGGCGCCATGGAGCGCGGCCACGACATGATCTTCTTCTGCCTCGACAACGAGGCCTACATGAACACGGGCATCCAGCGCTCGAGCGCCACCCCCTTCATGGCGGCCACGACGACCTCGCCGGCCGGGCATGCTATCCCGGGGCAGCGCACCCAGAAGAAAAACGTCCCCGAGATCATGGTGGCCCACAAGGTGCCCTACGTGGCCACGGCCTGCCCGAGCTACCCGCTGGACCTGATCAACAAGGTGAAAAAAGCCGCTGCGGTGAAAGGCCCTGCCTACGTCCACGTCTTCTCCATGTGCCCCACGGGCTGGCGTTGCGCCTCGGAGATCACGATCAAGATGGGGCGCCTGGTCGTTGAGACGGGCGTCTTCCCCCTGTACGAGGTGGAGAACGGCAAGTACCGTCTCACGATGGAGGTGCCCGAGAAACTCCGCCCCGTCGGGGACTACCTGAAGCCTCAGGGTCGCTTCCGCCACCTCACCCCCTCGGACATCGAGATGATCCAGGAGCACGTCAACCGGGAGTGGGAGATCCTCATGAACAAAGTCGAGTGCATACAGCCCTGGTAAGGTTCCGCATCACGGGACGAAAACAGAAAACGGAAAGATAGGGTGACAGGGAATGAGTGCAGTATCCTTCAGCAGTTGGAATGGGAAGATCATCGACAACCGGACCGGGAAGGCGGCAAAGGCCGACGCAGGCGTTCCGAAGATGCTGGGCGACAAGTCCTTCACGGCCCTCATGGGGTGGAACGGCATGGTCGTCTCGGAGGCGGTCGCGAACGTCCCGTCCCTGGCTCTCGGATACCTCAGGGAGGCCAGGAAGCTCTCCTGCGGGGAGTGTTCCGTTTGCAGCATCGGGATCGACCGGTTGATCGGGCTGATCGACGGGCTGATCGCCGGAAAGGGCAAGAAGCAGGATATCGCCGAGATCGAGCGCATCGCCAAAGGGGTCATGGAGCTCTCCAAGTGCAACTTCGGCCGCGCCTCGGCCGTTACCCCCGTGTACGACGCCGTCCGCTTCTACAAGGACGATTTTCTCGCCCTCACCGCGGGCAAGAAGGGCACCACGCGGCCCTACAAGACGGCCGTCACGGCGCCCTGTCTCGAGGCCTGCCCCGCCAGGCTGGACATTCCCGGCTACATCGAGCTCATCCGCAACAACAAGTTCGGCGACTCCCTCGACCTGATCCGCCGGCGCTGCATCCTGCCCGGCGTCATCGGCCGGGCCTGCACGCACCCCTGTGAGGACGCCTGCGTTCGCAACGGCATCGACAAGACGCTGGCCATCCGCCTGTTGAAACGGGCGGCGGCCGACAACGACATGGCTTCCGGGGCGAGCGCCCTGAAAAAGCCCGCCGCCGAGCGGCCGGAGAAAGTGGCCGTCGTTGGCGCAGGGCCCGCCGGGCTTGCCGCGGCCTACCACCTCCGCAGAATGGGCTACCAAGTCACGGTATTCGAGGCCCTTCCCAAAGGGGGCGGCATGGCCGCCGTGGGGATTCCCGACTACCGCCTGCCGAAAAACATCCTCGAGCACGAGGTCGAACTGATCCGCAGCCTGGGAGCCGACATCCAGTACAACCGCAGGGTCACGAAGCTCGACATGGACGAGCTGACGGCCCAGGGCTTCAAGGCCATCTTCCTGGGCGTGGGAGCCCACGAGGGGACCAAGATGGGCTGCAAGGGAGAGGATGCCGGCTACGAGGGGTTCGTTGACGGAGCCGTGTTCCTGCGGGAGCTGGCCCTCGGGAAACCCGTCGAGCCGAAAGGCAAGGTCGTCATCGTCGGCGGCGGCAACGTGGCCATGGACTGCGCCCGCAGCTGCGCGCGCCTGGGCTTCAAGGATGTGGAGATCCTGTATCGCCGCACCCGCAAGGAGATGCCCGCCCGCGCCGAAGAGGTCGACGAGGCCCTCGAGGAGGGGATCAAGATCCGCTACCTCGTGGCCCCCGTGAGCGTGCTGGCCGACGGAAACAAGGTGAAGGGCGTGGAGTGCATCCGGATGAAGCTGGGCGAGCCCGATTCCAGCGGACGGCGCCGCCCCGTCCCGGTGAAGGGCTCCGAGTTCAAGGTCAAGGCGGACCTGGTCATTCCCGCTATCGGCCAGAAGCCGGACCTCGGGTTTGCCAGGGACGTGATCCAGGTGACGGGCTGGGGCACCATCGAGGTGAACCCCGAGACGCTGAGAACCAACCTCGAAGGCGTGTTTGCTGGCGGCGACTGCGTATCCGGCCCGGCCACCCTCATCGAAGCTCTCGACGCCGGCAACAAGGTCGCCCGCAGCATCGATGCCTACCTCCAGGGGCGAACCCTCGAACCCGAGGTGAGCTTCAAGGGGATCGATGTCAAGGCCCAGCGCACCGAGGGCTTCATCGATGCCTGTCCGCAGGAGAAGGTGTCCCTGCTCGACCCGAAGGCGCGCGTGAAGAGCTTCGCCGAGGTCGAGGGGCCGTATAATGACACGACGGCCATGAAGGAAGCGAACCGCTGCCTGCGCTGCTACCGGCTGGTGGTTTGGGAATAACAAAAAGTCTGTTCAGTCTGTCCGGTCGATTCCGTCTATTCGGTCGAAAGACCCGGACGGGACAGGCGGAACAGACGAGACAGACGGAATAGACAAGATTTTCGAGGGGAATTTCGATGCTGAACGTCACGATCGATGGCAAGAAGGTGGAAGCAAAAGACGGGGCGACGATCCTGAAGACCTGCCAGGAGAATCACATCCCCATCCCGACGCTGTGCTTCCACAAGGATCTCATGCCCTTCGGGGCCTGCCGCCTCTGTGTCGTGGAGGTCAAGGCCAACGGGAAGTGGCAGCTCACGAGCTCCTGCGACGCGGCCGTAAAGAACAAAATGGAGGTCCGCACGAACTCCGACAGGGTGAAGGCGAGCCGCAAGCTTGCCGCAGAGCTACTGTACTACAAGTACCCTTCGACAAAGGCCGTCCGCGATGTGGCGAAAAGCCTCGGGGTGGAGGTCGCGGAAGGGGAGGCCCGGGGCAGCGACTGCATCCTCTGCGGCCTCTGCACGCGGACCTGCCACGAGATCGTCGGTGTCGACGCCCTCAAGTTCGTCGATCGGGGCCTGGGCCGCAACGTGGCCGAGCCCAAGATCGAGTACATCGCCGATGCCTGCATCGGCTGCGGCTCCTGCGCCTACGTGTGCCCCACGGGATTCGTGAAGATGGAGTCCTCCGGAGACCGCCGGGTGATCTGGGACAAGTCTTTCAAAATGGTCGCCTGCGACAAGTGCGGCCGGTACTTCGCCCCCGAGGATCAGCTCAAGTGGATCAGCAAGAAAACCGGCGTCCCCATGAGCAAGCTCACGGTCTGCACGAGCTGCAAGTAGGAGGGCTGGAATAAATTTTGCGTGACAAAAGACCGCTCTTGACAAGGGGCGGTCTTTCCATTAATATCCGGTTTTCGATTTTTCAAACCGACCCATTCCCCGGTAGCTCAGTCGGTAGAGCAGCTGGCTGTTAACCAGCGGGTCACATGTTCGAGTCATGTCCGGGGAGCCAGCAAACAAAAAGCGGGACTTCCTTCAAGGGGGCCCCGCTTTTGTCTGTCATCACGCTGACTGCTTTCGTCTTCAGCCGAGCGTCACCGCTGTATGCTCGGTCTCAGCCGCTTACTTCTTCCAGGCTTCCGGCCCCCAGGGCTTCGGCAGTATCGCCTTCTCGGGCCATTCTTCGGGAGTCCTCTGTCCGGGCTTCTCGCCCACCTTCTCGATGAGCTTCTTGAGGCCCGGGCGGCCGAACTGGGGATTGCCCCCCTTCGCCGTGCGGCCATTGTAAATGGCCTCGGAGCGCAGCCTGCGGCCGATCGTCTTCTCCATCTTGGTGCCCAGCCACAGCATCCGGTCCACGTCGTAGCCGTGCTCGATGCCCAGCTCGTCGATCTGCACCAGCATGTCCTCCAGGCACACCAGCCCGACGTAACGGTGATCCTTGTAGTAATACTCGCCCGTGCCCCGGATGGGTACGTCGTCCAGGAAGTTCGCCGGCTGGCCGCCCAGGCCGCCGAAGGTCCCCTCATAGCGGGTGATGCCCGCCTGCAGGGCCGCCAGCACCGACTGCGAGGCAATGCGCTTGGTCTCGTGCAGGTGGCACAGGTGCGCCTCGGTCTGGGGCATGGCATCGAGGATCATCGAGAAGTACCGGTACACGTCGAAGGCGTTGGCCGATCCGTCGTGGTCGGCGTGCTCGATGTCGTAGGCGCCGATCGAGAACCAGCGCTTCGTGAACTCCACGGCATCCTCGAGCTTCGTCGCCCCGCTGATCGGGCTGCCCCAAATCGTCGAAACGGTGCCGACCATCTTCATGCCGGCGTCGGCCGCCTTCTTGATGCAGCGCTCGGCCTCACGCCAGTACTGCGAAAGCGTGGTGCCGGAGTTGGCGAAGTGGTGCTCCGGGTCCGTCGAAACCATCATCAGGATGCGGTCCGGGCCGTAGCCCTTCTTCTTCATCTCGATGGCCCGGTCCACGGCGGCCTCGCGGATCGTCACGCACGTCAGGGTGACGTCCTTGTCGAGGTCGATCTTGGCCCGCGCGCAGCGCTTCTTGAACCCGTCGCTGCGCATGGCCTTCATCACCTCGTCGGCATCCCGAAACTGGGGAATCCCCTCGGGGCTGCCCAGGTTGGTCACCTCCAACTCCTTGCAGCCGGCCAGGATGCTCTCCTGCCCGTAGAAAATCTTGGCAGCCGTGGAGATGAACTTCTCCTCGTGCTGGAAGCCGTCGCGGATCGTGATGTCGCCGATCGTCACCTTCTTCGGCCAGCGGGGAAAAATTTTCCTGTAATCGTATTCCGTTGCCATGCTGTAAGATACCTCCCTTTCAATCGTTATCATTGACGTCAGGTCGTTTTTCTTCACCCCCGGCGAGGAGCAGGCAGGGCCGGTGACGCCCGGCCTGCTCCGGGGCATCACCGCCCGTGGCTCCCCTTCCAAGGGACAACTTACCGATCAGCCTTCGAGCCCGCCGAACAGCGGGATGCTGATGGTGCCGAACGTTCCTGTTCAGCGGACGGCGCATTGCCGCCGCTGAGCAGGGTGTTAGCCGACCGTTTTTTCACCGTCCTTTCAGTGATCCTCGAAGACGGTCATGTGACGATCAGGCGAGGTCGAAACGGTCGAGGTTCATCACTTTGTTCCACGCCGCAACAAAGTCGTTCACGAATTTCTTTTCGGAGTCCTCGCATCCATAGACTTCCGCCAGGGCCCGGAGCTGGGAGTTCGAACCGAAAACCAGGTCTACGCGCGTGGCGGTCCACTTGAGCGAGCCCGTTTTGCGATCGTGTCCTTCGAACATGTCCCCATCCTTGGAAGCCGGCCTCCACACCGTGTCCATGTCGAGCAGATTGACAAAGAAGTCGTTGGTCAGCGCCCCCGGCCGCTTGGTAAAAACGCCGTGCCGGGTCTGTCCGAAGTTGGCATCCAGGACGCGCATGCCGCCTACGAGCACCGTCATCTCGGGTCCGGTCAGGGTCAGCAATTGCGCCCTGTCAACCAGCATTTCCTCGGCCGATACGGCGTATTTTGTCTTCTGGTAGTTGCGGAAACCGTCGGCCTTCGGCTCGAGCACGGCGAAGGAGGCCGCGTCGGTCTGATCCTGCGAGGCGTCCATGCGCCCCGGCGTGAAGGGAACCGTCACCTTGTGACCGGCGTTCTTCGCCGCCTGCTCGATGCCGGCGCATCCGCCCAGGACGATCAGGTCGGCCAGAGAAACCTTCTTACCGCGGGACTGCGCGCCGTTGAACTCCTTTTGAATTTTCTCCAAAGTCTTGAGCACCTTCACCAGCCGGGCAGGCTGGTTGACTTCCCAGTCCTTCTGCGGTGCCAGGCGGATGCGGGCGCCGTTCGCGCCGCCGCGCTTGTCGGAGCCGCGGAAGGTGGACGCCGACGCCCAGGCCGTCGAAACAAGCTCCGACAGGGAGAGGCCGGAGGCCAGAATCTTGCCCTTGAGGGAGGCGATGTCCTTTGCATTGATCAGCTTGTGATTGACGGCCGGGATGGGGTCCTGCCAGATGAGCTCTTCCGCCGGGACCTCGGGGCCGAGATAGCGCGAGCGGGGACCCATATCGCGATGCGTAAGCTTGAACCAAGCCCGGGCGAAGGCGTCCGCGAATTGCTCGGGATTCTGCATGTAGCGACGCGCGATCGGCTCGTAGATCGGGTCGAAGCGAAGGGAGAGATCCGCCGTGGTCATCATGGGCGGGTTTCGCTTCGAAGGATCGTGGGCATCCTCCACGGCTTTTGCTCCGGCGCCGCCCTTGGGCACCCACTGGTTCGCGCCGGCCGGGCTCTTTGTTAACTCCCAATCGTATTTGAAGAGCGTGTTCAGATACCCCATGTCCCACTTGGCCGGGTTCGGCTTCCAGGCGCCCTCGAGGCCGCTGCTGATCGTATCGCCGCCCTTGCCGCTGCCGAAGCTGCTCTTCCAGCCGAGCCCCTGCTCCTCAATACCGGCGGCTTCGGGCTCAGGCCCCACATGGGTGGCAGGGCCGGCGCCATGGCATTTGCCGAAGGTGTGCCCGCCGGCGACGAGCGCAACGGTCTCTTCGTCGTTCATGGCCATCCGCGCAAAGGTCGTGCGGACGTCACGGCCGGAGGCGACCGGATCCGGGTTGCCGTCCGGGCCTTCGGGGTTCACATAGATCAGTCCCATCTGCACGGCGGCGAGCGGGTTCTCGAGATCCCGGTCGCCGGTGTAGCGGCTCTTGGGTTTGTCGCTCGTAGCCAGCCATTCCTCCTCGGAACCCCAGTAGATATCTTCCTCGGGCTCCCAGACGTCCTCGCGGCCGCCGGCGAAGCCGAAGGTCTTGAAGCCCATCGACTCCATCGCGCAGTTGCCGGCGAGGACCATCAGGTCGGCCCAGGAGAGTTTCCTGCCGTATTTCTGCTTGATCGGCCAGAGCAGACGGCGCGCCTTGTCTAGGTTCACGTTGTCGGGCCAGCTGTTGAGGGGTGCCAGGCGCTGGGAGCCGGACCCCGCGCCTCCGCGGCCGTCGCCCATGCGGTAGGTGCCCGCGCTGTGCCACGCCATCCGGATCATGAGCCCGCCGTAGTGACCCCAGTCGGCTGGCCACCAGTCCTTAGAGTCTGTCATCAGCGCATAAAGGTCCTTCTTCACGGCCGCAAGGTCGAGCTTCTTGAATTCCTCGGCGTAGTTGAACGCCTCGCCCATCGGGTTGCTCTTGCTGGAGTGCTGATGAAGGATCCTGAGGTTCAACTGGTTCGGCCACCAGTCCCGATTCGACTTGCCACCTCCGGCAATGGATTTGATGGTCTTTTCCGTTACCGGACTTTTGCTGTCTCCAGGCATAGTCTTTCCTCCTTCCGTCATGTAATTTATTGCTTTCTCTTTTGCTATGAACCCCTTCTTTTTGCTCATGACTCTTAATTTCTATAAAGAATAATTATTGATTGCGGTGTAAAAAAACACGCTTGTAATCAGTTCTTCTGCTGGCAATCAGGGCAGAGGCCGAAGAACTCCAGTTCATGATAGAATATCTTGTAACCAGTCTTTCGGCTCATTTCCTCTGTCAGGGCATCGATGTTTATCAGCTCCGGGTCCAGGATCTTTTTGCATTTGACGCAGATCGCATGCGGGTGCGGCACAGGATTGTTTCCGTCATAACGGTTGCTGCCATCAGGGAAGCTGAGCTCGAGAACCTCGTTGAGTTCCTTCAGGAGAGAGATGGTTTTATAAATGGTCGCCAAGCTCGTCGTGGGAAACTCCACCTTTACTTCCTGATAGATGTCGTCGACGCTCGGATGGCCTTCACTGGCGGCGAGTATCTTGAGAATCGCGAGGCGCTGAGGGGTTATCCGGAAATCCCTCTCCTTCAGCTTGACAAGCATCTCGTTAATTCGTCTGTCCGGTTCCCTGGCATGCATGGAGTGCGTGTCCCGTGGCGGCGATAATAATTATTATCCGATATAAATTATTACTACAGTTTCTGCTCCGCTGTCAACTCTTTTTTCCGGTGAGTCCGGTTCCGTCTTGTTGTTGGATGCAGTTATTATGGGTTGGTAAAGGATTTGCTGAAAACCGTAAGCAATTGCTTCTTCAGATCAACAAATTGATATTTCGATACTTTTTTCGACGCTGTCGGCTCAGGCCGGGGCTTTCTCGGAAGGAAATGCTTCCCTGTCCATGGGCGGGATTTCGCCGCAAACGAAAATTCCCATAAATATCAATTGACTAAATGTCTGACGCCCCAGGGGCACGATCCATGCTGTAACGACGGTTCCAAACGTTCGGGAAGGGAGGACAGTTGCGATCATGAAGGCGAGAGCGATGCGCAAACCGATATTTCGGGCAGAAGAGGGATCGGCCGAAAAGGGTACCGTGAACAATCAGGACATTTCGAGACTGCTCGCAAAGGAAGAGGAAGTAAAGAGATATCTCGAAGACATCAAGACCGCCACGGCCGCCCTGGAGCGGATCATGGCCACGGAAAAGGGGAAAAGCACTTACGAAATCAGATACGTCGCCGATATCGACGACTACTACATGTAACGGTTCGTCGTCCCTCTCGGGGATGGGCTGGAGACGCTTCGGGAATTTCCTGCGGCGGGGATCATCGCATGTCGGAAGTGCGTGAATAAGAGCATCTCGGAAAAGAAGAAAGAATATAACAGAGAAGGGGGCCTCCTGACGGGGCCCCCGTTTTTTCATCCCCGTCACTTCCGAAACCGGAATCCCTCAATCGCTCGTCGGGCAGAGTTTGAATTCGATGACAGCCCCGTTTTTTTCGAGGCTCTCACAAAGGCGAACCAGATTCTCTTCCTTTCGGGTATTGATGACCAGGTCGTATTCAAAGAATTGCCTGTCATGGGTGACGGCCAGGCACATGTTCGATATCTTGAACCCGTGCTCTTTCATAAGGGCCCGGATCTCCACCTCCGTCATCGCGCGGTCCCGGTGAAAGCGGATGAAGTTCTGGACATAGAGAAGCATGGGAAGCTGCCTCTCCACGAGCCGATAGAGGGTCAGCGTGCTGAGGGTCAAGACCGTAACGACCGTCAGGGCGCTGTAGAAACCCACGCCCGCAAGGATTCCGATGGCCGCGGTGATCCAGATCGAGGCCGCCGTGGTCAGCCCGCGGATCGAGGCCCCCTCCTTCATGATCACCCCGGCGCCGAGGAACCCGATCCCCGTCATGATGCCCTGGGCCATGCGGGTCGGGTCGACCCGTACCGTTTCGATCATGGCCCCCGTGAACCAGTCCCGCTGATAGATGGTCACGAGCATCAGCAGGCTCGAGGCCATGCAGACCAGCGTGTGGGTTCGAAAACCCGCCGGCCGCCCGTAGTAGCTCCGCTCCAGCCCGATCAGCCCGCCCGCCACCATGGCCACGACGAGATGGATGAGGATGTCCATTGTTTCCTTATTCATGGGAGACCTCCGCCGGCCTGATGTGCCTCGTTGCAACGTCCCCGTGCACTGTAACACGATTGCGTTGCAAGAAAAATTCCTTTTGCATTATTTGCTTGATCTTTTCCTGCGAGTGCCCTTAATTGTGCCATCGGGCCGTTTGCAGGGGAGGGCGACCCCGGCGGCGGCCAAGGATTAAAAAATCGGAGGCGGCCATGAAGCTGGAAATTCCTTACGGGGATACGACCGAAACGATCGAACTGGCGGACGGCAACGTCGAACAGGTCATCATCCCCAATGCCGTTGACACCGCGGACGAGGCGGAAACGCTCAGGGCCGCCATTTTCAACCCCCTCAAGTCGCCGGGGATCGAGGATTTCCTGAAGGGTCGCGAAAACCTCCTTCTTCTCGTCAACGATGCCACACGCCCCACCCCTACAGGCGCCATCATGGAGATCCTGTGCCCCCTGCTTGGCGGCAAGAGCTTCAAGATCCTCATTGCCACGGGAAGCCACCGGGCGCCGACGAAGGAGGAGTACGACTTCATCTTCGGGAAGCTTTACGGGGAGCTGAAGGATCGCGTACATGTCCACGATGCAAAAAAGAGCCCCTGTTATTCGCTCGGCAAAACGAGGCACGGCAACGACCTGATGCTGAACACCCTTGTCCGGGAGGCCGATGCCATCATCCCCATCGGGAGCATCGAGCCCCACTACTTCGCCGGGTACACCGGGGGCCGCAAGTGCTTTATGCCGGGGGTGGCGAGCTATGACTGCATCACGGCGAACCACAAGCTTGCCATCTCTCCTGCCGCCCAGGCGATGGTCCTCAAGGGAAACCCCGTTGCGGAGGAGTTCGACGACGCCGAACAAATTCTCGAAAAACTGAACGTTTTCGCGATCATGACCGTTCTCGACGGCGAACACCGTGTCTATGCCGCTGCAGCCGGGGACCTGAAGGAGTCTTTTTACTCGCTGCTGCCTCGGGCTGACGAGGTCTTTGTCGTGCCGATCCGCCGTCAGGCCGACGTCGTGGTCACCATCGCCCTGGAGCCCAACGACATCGACCTCTACCAGTCCCAGAAAGCCCTGGACAACGGAAAGACCGCCCTGAAGGACGGCGGGATCATTATCCTCGTTTCCGCCTGCCGCAGCGGGGTCGGCTCCCAAGCCTTCCTGGACCTTCTGAGCTCAGAGCCCACGTGCAAGGCCGTCATCGAAAAATTGGACCGGGAATACAAGCTGGGCTACCACAAGGCAGGCAAGATGGCCGAGATCGGCGCGAAGGCCCGGATGTGGGCCGTCACGCCCCTGGACGCAACCCTGATCGGGAAAGCCCACATGCGCCCCTTTGAAAGCGTCTCGGAGGCGCTGAAGGCGGCGCTCGCGGAGAAAGGCCCGTCCGCCAAGGTCATCTTCATCATGGACGGCGGCATGACCATCCCCAGGCTCACGGTTTCCTGAGATCGGTTCTGCTCCGTTGACACGCAGGGCGGGTTCCCTTATAGTTTACCGACCCGAAAGGGAAATCCTGTCCCATGCGCCGCGAAGGGCGCTTGAACACACACGGCAAGATCCTCACGGGAGGGCATCTCGATGATCACAGAAGATATCAAGAAAAAAATCCGCGATGTCGTGGGCGCGGAAAACGTGCTGGATTCCGATCTGGACCGCTTCGGCTATTCTTATGACGCATCCTTTGTGCCGCTGTTCCCGGCAAACAAGCCCGAGCTCGTCGTGCGGCCCGCGACCACCGAGGAGGTCTCGAAGATCATGGCCATCGCCAGCGAGAACGCGATCCCCGTCACGCCCCGCGGCGCCGCCACGGGGCGGACCGGCGGGAGCATTCCCCTGAAGGGGGGCATCTCCATGTCGCTGGAGCGCATGACGAAGATTCTCGAGCTCGACGTGAACAACATGATGGTCTGGACCGAGGCGGGGGTGCGCACGATCGACCTCTATAACGCATGTGCCGCCAAGGGCCTCTTTTACCCGCCGGATCCGGCGAGCTGGAAGTTCTCCACCATCGGCGGCAACGTGGCCGAAAACGCGGGTGGCATGCGGGCCGTCAAGTACGGCGTAACTTCCAACTACGTCATGGGACTCGAAGTCGTGCTTGCCGACGGCTCGGTGCTCCTCACGGGCGGCAAGGCCATCAAGAACGTGACGGGCTACAACCTGACGAGCCTCTTCACCGGCTCCGAGGGGACCCTGGGAATCATCACCAAGGCCCTCCTGAGGCTCATCCCCATGCCGAAGAAGCGCGGCACGCTGCAGCTCATGTTCCGCACCCTCGACGACGGATGCACCACGGTCCACCAGATGCTGCAGGCGGGCCTGCTGCCCGCGGCGGCCGAGATCATGGACCGCTTCTGCCTGGAGGCCGTGGCCAAGCACCGCAAGACGGAACACGACCCGGCCATCGGCTGCTGCATCATCGTCGAGATCGACGGCGAGGACGACGCGGCCCTCGAGGCCCAGGCAAAGAAGATGGAAGCCGTGGCCCGGCAATGCGGGGTCTACCAGTTCCGCGTCGCCCAGTCGCAGCAGGAGTCCGATGAGCTGTGGGCCATCCGCCGGGGTCTGAGCTCCGCCATCGCCAGCCTCGTGCCGAACCGGCTGGGTGAGGACATCTCGGTGCCCCGCGACGCCTTCCCCGAGGTGGTGCGCCGCATCAGCGCCATCGCCGAGAAGCACAAGCTCACCATCGCCGTCTACGGCCATGCGGGCGACGGCAACATTCACCCCTCGGTTCTGTGCGACCTGAGCAAGCCCGGCGAGGAAGAGCGGGTTCACCGCGCCGTCGAGGAACTTTTCGACGCGACGCTCGCCGTCGGGGGAACCCTGTCCGGCGAGCACGGCATCGGGGTCACCAAGAGACCCTACATCGCCAAGGCCCTCGGCGACGCGGGTGTTAAGGCCCTCGGCGCCGTCAAGCAGGCCCTCGATCCGAAGGGCATCCTGAACCCCGGCAAGATCTGGTAAACGAGGGAGTGAAGCGATAAAACCATGCGTAACGAAACGGACGAGAAACTTCTTCAAGCTGCAAAAAAGATCGTCAGCCAGTGCGACCGCTGCGGCACGTGCCTGCCCGCCTGCCCCCTGTTCGACGTCAAGAGCGTCGAGGCCTCCAGCGCCCGGGGCAAGAACGTCATCGCCCGGGCCCTGACCGAAGGCGGCATCGAGCCCTCGCCGGAGGCGCTTGCCAAGGTCAACTTCTGCCTGCTGTGCCGCGCCTGCGTCGACATGTGCCCGAGCAAGATCGCGACGGACGACGCGATGGTCCACATCCGCCAGTACCTCGTGAACAAGACGGCGGCGTCGAACACCAAGTACAAGGCCATGGGCGGCATCCTCAAGAGCCGCGGCATGGTGAAGCTTGCGGCGGGCTCCCTGGCGCTTTTGCGCAAGCTCGGCCTCAACAGCGTCTTCCCCCACGGCATGGTGCCCGAGGAGTACACGCGCGCCCATTTCCTGGCCGCTTTCGCCGGGCCGGCCGCGCTGGCCAGCAAGGCGCCCCCCTCCGACGTGGCCGTCACGGCGGCCACCCGCGTGGCCTACTTCGAGGGGTGCGGCATGCGGATGATGTTCCCCGAGGCCGCCGCCGAGACGCTCGAGATCCTGAAAGCGGGAACGAAACCCCTCGTGAAGGACAACGTCTGCTGCGGCCTTCCACACCTGGCCCACGGGCTGCGCGGCGAGTTCCTGGCGCTGGCGCGGAAGAACATCGAGATCTACGAGGACGCCGAGGTTGTCGTGAGCGACTGTGCGAGCTGCGGGGGCACCCTGAAGCACATCGCCTCGTACTTCGCCGACGACGCGCACTGGAAGGACCGGGCGGCCGCCTTCAGCCGCAAGGTGATGGATTTGACGGAGTACCTGGCCAAGGCCGGCTACACGCCCCGGCAGAAGGTGGACGCGACCTTCACCTACCACGACCCGTGCCACCTGTCCCGGGGCCAGGGCATCAAGAAGCAACCGCGCGACCTGCTCAGGGCGGCGGGCAACTTCGTCGAGATGAAGGAGGCCGACGTCTGCTGCGGCGGGGCGGGGTCTTTTCACCTGGACTATCCCGACATCGCCTCGAAGATCCTGGACAAGAAGAGGGCGAACATCGAGAAGACGGGCGCTGCGATTGTGGTCACGGGATGCCCGGGGTGCCTCATCCAGCTCGCCAAGGCGGCGAAGGCCAGCGGCGGCAAGTTCAAGGCCATGCACATCAGCCAGGTGATCTGACGGCACGGTTTCCGGAGCGCAAAAAACCCCCCGCAGAAAGCTGCAGGGGGTTTTTGCCGTTCGCTAGAAAGGCATCACGACAATGCGGTTGAAGTCGAGCCACACGGGGCTTCCCTCGGCAAGGCCGTCCGTTGCGGCCGGCCCCGTGGCCCTCACCTCCAGGGTGCCCAGGGCCACCCGGTAATCCATCTCGTTTCCCAGGTAGATCTTGCGGATGAGGCGCCCGGGTACGGCCCCCGGCGCCGGTTCGCTCAGGACGGCGATAGACTCGGGGCGCGCCGCCAGGACCACCCGGTCTCCCGTCTTCATCGCCGAATGGAGACGGCCCTTCAGATGTACCGGCCCCGGGATGTCGTTGAGGGCCACCACCCCGTCGGTGCCTTCCGCGGACACGAGGCTTCCCTCCAGGAAGTTGATGAGGCCGATGAAGTCGGCCACGAACCGGTTGGCCGGGGTTTCGTAGATTTCCCGCGGGCTGCCCGTCTGCTGGACATACCCCTTGTCCATGACGATGATCCGGTCGGACATGACCATGGCCTCCGCCTGGTCGTGGGTCACGTAAATGACCGTGATCCCGAGGCGGCGCTGGACGTCCTTGATCTCGAAGCGCATGCTCTCGCGCAGTTTCGCGTCGAGGTTCGAGAGCGGTTCGTCGAGGAGAAGGAGCGCGGGCTCGGCCACCAGCGCCCGGGCCAGGGCCACGCGCTGCTGCTGCCCCCCGGAAAGCTGGCTCGGGAGGCGCTTGTCGAGCCCCTCCAGGTGCACGAGCTCGAGGACGTGCCCGACCTTCTCGCGGATTTTTTTCTTCTCCATCCCGCGGACCTTGAGCGGGTAGCCCACGTTGGCGAAGACGTTCATGTGGGGCCACACGGCGTAGGACTGGAACACCATCCCGATGTTGCGCTCCTCCGGCGGCTTGTAGAGGTTCGTTTCGGAACAGCTCACGAGTTCCTGCCCGATGAACACCCGGCCCGTCGTGGCCCGCTCGAAGCCGGCGACAATCCGCAGGGTCGTCGTTTTCCCGCAGCCCGAAGGGCCGAGCAGGGAGACGAACTCCCCCTCACGGATCGTCTCGCTGAAAGCCGCCACGGCCTCCACGCTGCCGAATTTCTTCGATACGTTTTCCAGCCTCACATCCGCCATGGATTGTCCTCTTTCCTTCCCGGCATCCCCTTGTCATCCCGCGCAGGCAGGGAACCAGTCTACACATGGATTTCCGGTCAATCCCGGAATGACAGTACGGTCGTGTGGAGTCCCCGCCGCCAAAATTTTTTTCATCGCCGCGGGGCGCGCCATTCGTTTCGCGCCCCGCCTCGTCAAATGGTGATCTTTCCCTTTGTGATTTTCGACACCAGCACGTTCCCCACGAGGACCACCACCAGGATCAACACGGCCAGCACGGATGCGGCCTGCTGGTTGGAGTAGGTCTGCATCTCGTAGAGAATGACGCCCAGGTTGTGCGTGTTCGGTCCGTAGAGCAGGATGCTCATCGTCAGCTCGTAGAACGTGGTCATGAACACGAGGAACCACGCCGCGATGAGCCCCGGGCGCACCAGCGGCAGGATGATGTCCCGGAAGCTCTGCAGCCAGCTCGCCCCCGAGATCTGCGCGGCCTCCTCGAGCGACAGGTCGATCTGCTCCAGGGAGGCGCAGACCGTGCGCACGGAAAAGGCCAAGTACTTGACCATGTAGGCCACGATCAGGATCGAAAAGGTGTTGTACAGGTTCAGGCCGTACTTCCCCGAGAAGGCGATGATGAGCGCCAGCGCGATGACCGTCCCGGGGGTGGCGTAGGGCACGGTGGCGATGAGGTCCGCCGCCCGCGCCAGGTTGCTTTTGGCCTTCACCCGGTAATAGGCGATGAGGCTCGCCACCAGGAGGGCCAGGGTTGCCGCCACGATGCCCATGAAGAAACTGTTCCAGAAGGCCTCAAGGGCCGTCTGGAAGGTCAGGATGTACCCGTAATGCTCCAGGCTCAGGTTCTCCAGGGTGATAGGCTCCCCGAAGATCCGCACGAAGGAGGTCACCACGATGGCCCCGATGGGCAGGATGACGAGCAGGAAGCCGAGCAGGCCCGAAAAGACGAGTGCCGGGACCCGGAAGCGGCCCAGCGACACGGGCAGCACCCGCGAGCTCTTCCCCCCCACGAGGGTGTATCGTTTCCGGCTGAGCAGCCGGTTGCCGAGGGCCATGGTGAGGACGGCGATGACCATGAGGACGACGGACAGTGCCGTCGCCTCCCGCATGCCCGAGGTCGTCCCCATGTAGACGTACTGGATGACCTGCGTCGAGAGCACGTAGATGCGGCTGGGCATGCCGATCATGGCGGGCACGCCGAAGGCCGAGGCCGAGGCGGCAAAAACCAGCAGGCCCCCCGCGAAGAAACTGGGAGAAACCAGCGGCAGCGTGATGTCCCAGAAGACCCTCAAGGGCGATGCCCCGCTGATGCGGGCGGCCTCCTCCAGGGTGTTGTCCATCTGCTCCAGGGCGCTGGCCACGTTCAGAAACGCGAGCGGGTAGTAGAACAGGGTCATGACCCACACCAGGCCCGGGACGGTGTAGATATCGAAGGGCCCGGGTACCTCGGCCCCGAAGAGCCCGATGAGCATCTTGTTGACGTAGCCCACGCCCGGCGTGAGCAGGAGGATCCAGGCGATGGCCCCCACGTAGGGCGGGATCACGTAGGGGATGAAGAACAGAGATCGGAACAGGCGCCGGTAAGGCAGGTTGCTGCGCACGACGAGCCATGCAAGCCCCGTGGCGAAGATCATGGAGAAGAGCATGGTGAGGCCGCAGACCCAGAGGGTCATCACCACGGCGTCCCAGTTGCGCTCCATGCTGTAGACGGCGATGTAGTTCTCGAGACTGACCTCGCCGTCTCCCCCGAGAAAGCTTCTCAGGACGAGCAGAACGAGCGGGAACAGGACGAAGGCGACGAGAAACAGGAGGGCGGAGCCGATGACGAGGTTTCGAACGCTGAAGATCCTGCCGATGGTGGACATGACCGGGGCCGCTCCGCAGAGAAAATTCCCGCCGGCCGCGGCGGGGCCGGGCCGGCGGGACAAGGAACCGAAGAGTTACCGGAGAACCGTCTTGTCGAACCGTTCCTTGACCTTTTCAGGCTCCCGGCTGATGGCGTCCCAGTCCATGGGAAGGGCGAACTTGTTGATTTCCGTGATCTTCATGGCGGCGTTGCCCGGCGGGGGCATGTCGGGCCGAACCGAGTGCATCCAGCCGTCCAGGATGGCCTGCTGGCCCGCCTTGGAGAGGAAGAAGTCGTAGACGGCCTTGGCCGCCGCGGGGTTCTTGGTGGTCTTCATGATGGCGATTCCCGAGGGGTTCACCACCGGCCCGTCGGAGGGGTACACGAACCCCAGGGGCTTCTTCTCCTTCATGGCCTTCAGGACGTTTTCCTCCAGGAGCATGGCCACGGCGAGCTGCCCCGAGAGGAGCTTCGTCTCCACGGCGCCGTTTCCGGGCTCGCAGGCGATGCGGTTTTTCCGGAGGGCCTCGAAGTAGGGCCAGCCGTGCTTGGGCGAGCGCACCAGGCCCGACGTCCCCGCAAAGGCCGTCCCGGAAAGCAGCGGGTTGGGCATGCCGACCTTGCCCGCCCACTTGGGGTCTGCCAGGTCCCACCAGGTCTTGGGGACGTCCTTGGCGGCCACGATGTTCTTGTTGTAGGCGATGCCGATGACGTTGATCCGCACGCCGGAGAAGTAGCCGTCCTTGTCGAGCCAGGCCGGCAGGACGTATTTCGCGTTGGGGGACTTGTACTGCAGGAGTCGTCCCTCCCGCTTGAGGGTCAGGTAGTAAGCCGGATCGGCGATCATGATGAGGTCGGCCATGGACGAGCCCTGCTCGAACTCCGCCACGAGCTTTGCGATCACCTTCTCGGAGCCCCCGTAGAACCACTGCACGTCAACTCCGGGGAACTCCTTTTTCAGCACCGGCTTGAGCTGCTCGATGATGTGCAGGTAGATGGAGCTGTAGATCATGACCTTGCCCTTCACCGGTTCCGCGGCGAAGGCAGAGCCGGCCGACAGGGTCGCAAGCAGGATCAGGCCCGCTGCCAGGATCGCCCATTTCGATCGCATGCGCTTCATAGTCCCTCCTCCTCGGGTTTGATTCGTCGCGAGATGATTCGGAATGTCCGGGCCGCACCGGGCAACGGATGAGCGGATCGACGCTCGATGCCCGGTCTTTCAGCGCTGTTTCTATAAGGACAAATCCGGAGATTTGTCAAGACAAGACGACGAGGTCCTCCATGCCCATCCAGAAAAGGAGGTCCGATAGATTCATCCGGGACCGCACAAAGGGGGAAAACGACACCGCCCAGCGGAGTTCCGGCCCCGATGTGGGCGGATTCGTCTCCTCCGGCCGGCAGGGGAGGCCCGATTTTTTCAACAGGGGCTCCAGCTCCGAGGCCCGCAGGGTCAGGCGCGCCAGCTCCCGGCGAAGCTCGCCCCAGTCGCCCGCGAAGGTCTCAAGCCGCTCGCGGGCAACGACCCAACGCCCCGATTTTTTTCGATATTCGACGGCGAACTCCGACAGGGCGGCCTTCGTCTTTTCCCGGAACGCGTCCGCACCCCCCGGCAAGGGCGCCTCGAGAAGCCTATCTTCCAGTACTTGAAGAGCCGCCGCGGCGTCGCCGTCGCGCCAGCAAGCCCCCCGTAGATCTTCCAGTGCCAGGAGCCGGTCGATCGTCCGGGCACTCACGAGGGAGCCCAGGGCGACCTGCTCCCCGTGGAAGACCAGCTCCCGGCCCGCCGTGAGCCTCAGGAAATCGAGGCCGTGGCTGATGACGTGCTCGAAGCCGGACAGCGGCGTCGTCTCCCCGGCCGTGGACATGGAAATCCCCGCCATGGCCAGCGCCGCCGCGGTGCAGGCCGTGGCCTCCGGCGGGAGGGTCTCGCTTTGGAATCCGGCGGCTGCGGCCCGGATCCCTTCGGCAAATGGTTCCATAAGGCGGAAGGCCGACTCGTCGTAGCGGTCCATGACCCCGAGCCGATACCCCAGGAACCAGTCCCCGTAGGCGACGAAGCGAGCCAGCAGGTCCCCGTAGCCCGCCCGGGACATCCTGGGCGGGGCGCATTCCAGGAAGGGCCGCACCCAGAAAGCAGCGGAGACCGGCCGCGACTGGAGCGTTCGCTTCGCCCCGTGGAAATCGATGACGGCAAAGGCGGAGGTGAAGGCCGTCACGGTCAGGGCCGTGGGGATCGAGACGAAGGGGACCGGCGCGCTATCCATCTGCAACGCGTGCTTCACCAGGTCGGTGATGCTCCCCGAGCCGAGGACCACCGCCGCGTCGTCGCTGCCGTTCCGCATAACCCCTCGTATTCGCTCGAGGAAATCATGGGAGGCGTGGAGATCCCCGGGAGGCATGGAGAGGGCTTCGGAGAGGTCAGTCCACCGGTACGGAATTCCGGCCGAGCCCAGCAGGGCCCGAAACTCCCCATCGATGTCCGCCCCCGCGGCCCCGGTGCACTTCTTGGCCACGCCGTCCACGAAGATCCGGATTGTTCCGCTTGCAGGAAGGGATTCCCGGTGCCACCGGGAAAGGGCCTCGCGCAGCTCACCCAGGGACTCGGCATAATGCTGGACGGGAACCAGACGAGCCTTGTCCGGGTCCTTCGGGATTTCTTCCCTGTCCAGCGCCTGTTGGAGGGTCTCGAACCAGTGGTTCATGGGATGGTATCCTCGGCGGCTCGGATGGTGAATTGTAAACAATGGAGTGTCGAAAGTAAAGGGAACGGCAAAAAAGATTGTTCTTCGGCGGCAAATCCCTTACAGTGACGCGTACCGTCCGGCCCCCCGGCCCTGCGGGGAAAATCGAGGAGAGGACTGGACGCTCTCTGGAGAGCCCGATGAAAAAAACCCCGAAAAAACCGCCCGTCCCCGCCAAGCTGCCCGTGCAAGTGGACGACTGCCCCTGCACGCAGGTGCGCTGCCACCGCCATGGCAACTGCGTGGAGTGCATCCGCGTGCACCGCACGCGGAAGGAGCACGTTCCCGAGTGTCTCCAGGACATATTTCGCGACCGGATCCGGGAGCTGGCCCTTCTCGTGGAGTACGACATCCGCGACCTCCGGCGGACCCCCGCCTACTGGGACGAGCGCCTAGGCAAGGAAGCCCCGGCTTCCGCCGGGAAAAAGGGAAAATCCCCGATGAACTCGAAGTCGGGCAAGCGCGACGCCGGGACGTAAGTGACTCAGGAGGGCCCCATTTCCACGTTTCGTTTCCCCCTGTTGAACAGAACTTTCAATCCGGGGCCGTCGCGGGCCGCAGGGACGGCCTTGCGGCACCGATTGCCGGCCTTCTACCCTTTTGTTTTGCAATGCTTTTCGTGTTTTTCTCCGCTCCCTTCGCCCCCTGGCACGGGATTTTCAATAGCAGAAGGCAAGCAAGATGGCCGAAACCGCGGAGACACGCATCGGCCGGCAGGCAGGAAACGACGGAGCCGGCATCGACCGGCCCCTGGAGGAACCATGAGAACCGGAATCACTGCAGAACCCCGTTGCACTCTCTCCGACATCCTGGCGTTCAGCGCCTGGGGCTTCGTCATCGCCGCGGGCTCCCTTCTCTTTTTCTGGGTCGGGGTCCTCATCGACGGCGAGCTGAGCACCGAACCCTTTTTCATGCTGGGGCTCCTGATCCTGGCGGTGTTTCTCACCATCGGGCGGCTCTGGAAAAAAGCCTTTGCCCTTAAAGATCGGATGCGCTCCGGGCTCATCCCCGAGCAGGAGCGGAAAGTCCTGAGGCAGCTCGGGAAGACCGCGATCACCCTGCCCTGGAGGCAATAAACACCCGGTGCAGCCCATCGAAACAAAAGAGAGGCAGGTCGATTCGACCTGCCTCTCCTGTCTTACGCGATTGTGCCTCGGGTAACGAGGCCGGCTACTTCACAAAAGGTGCGGGCAACGGGTAGATCACGCGGCCGAAGACGGTGTTGCAGACCACCGCGCCGGCGATGTAGATCCCCATCCAGCCCGACGCGATCAGGAGCCAGCCCACGATGGGCTTGCCGACTGCGGGATCGATCTTGCCCAGGTCGAGCCCCACGATGGTCCACAGGACGATATCGACGAAAACGACGAGGAAGAAGATGATCTTGTTGCCCTTCAGGTAGGCGGGGGTCACGAGGGTCAGGAAACCCGCGCCGGCCATCCAGGTCCACCCCTCGACGTAGGCGTGGGGGGCCATGCCGAACTTGATCATGAGGAACTTGGACAGCACGCTCAGCGAGGCGCCGAACATGAAGAACGCGGAGAAGAACAGAAAGACGTTGCCGCCCGTGATGTTGTGATCCTTCAATTCCATGACGGCCGTCGTGTACTGGACGACGCCGCCGCCGACGAGCCACGCAAACAGGATGGGCAGGCCCTCGGCCTTTACCCAGCCAAGGAATACGGCGGCAAAACCAAAGCAGGCCACTGCGAGTGCTGCCAGACCGGCGGGCGCCGGGGTGGCGAAGGTATGTTCTTGAGCCATGATAACGAGTCCTCCCTTTTTTCAGTATGAATTGATGAATGGGTAAAGCATGAATCGTGAATAATGTTGATGCCCGAGAAAAGCCCGGTTCTTAAGGGCTTTCCTTCCCCGATGCGCTCCGTTTCACCTCCTTTCGCCTTGGAATCGACCCATTCTCGAACACATCCTGTCGATGCCCTTCCGGGCATTTGTGCGTTTTCGGCTTGCGGCGACCGAGGCCGCTGTTGTCAAAGACCAGAAGGAAACGCTGGATACACGTATCGCATATGCAGGACGAACAGGGAGGAGAGGAGCCCTGCACAAACGACCGCGGAGAATTTTGATGAAGGATCAATAAGCGTAGAGCAAGGGGAGTGCCAGTGCGAAGATCGTTCTTGCGGCGCGTCGGAGGTCCCGGCCGCCGCGGCGGGTCGGTCGGCAAATCTTTTCGAAAACCGGTCGGTTACAGGCTTAAGCGAGAGTGCGAGGCCCTGAGAAGGACGTTCGCTGGCTGCGCCTCGGCAGGACGGAGAGTGTTGATATTTTCAACGGGTGATGAAATTTTCTGCGTTCATGGTTTCAACAGGTCCAGCCGCTTCATCTGGTGATAGAGGGCGAGGCGTGTGAGGCCCAGCGCCCGGGCCGCCCCGGACTTGTTGCCCCCGCTGCGCTCCAAGGCCCTGGTGATCAGGGCGGCCTGAAACTCCCGGGTGAGGGCCTGGTAGTCCACGGCAGCCGCCTCGTCGGGAAAAACGGGCACGTTCCGAAGGGGCTTTCTTCCGTTGCCGCCGCTCTTCAGGATCTCCGGCGGCAGGTTGTCCGGCGTGATGCTCTCGCCGTCCTCCAGGATCATGATCCTCTCCACGGTGTTGAGCAGTTCCCGCACGTTGCCGGGCCAGTCATACCGTGCCAGCAGGTCGCGCGCCTCGTCGGAGACGGTCTTGACAGGTTTGCGCAGCTCCCGGCTGTAATGATGGATGAAGTGTTCGATCAGCGGCATCACGTCGGCACTGCGCTCGCGCAGCGTGGGCAGGTGGATGTTGATCACGTTGAGACGGTAGTAGAGATCCTGCCGGAAGTCGCCGCTCTCGACCGCCGCTTTCAGGTCCCGGTTCGTCGCGGCGATGATGCGGGTATCCACCTCCATGTTCCGGGTCCCGCCGACGCGCCTGAACGTCTTCTCCTCGAGCACCTGCAGGACCTTCGCCTGCAGCGCCGGGTGCATCTCCCCGATTTCATCCAGGAAAACGGTTCCCCCGTTTGCCACTTCGACGAGGCCTTTCTTCGGGCGCTTGGCGTCGGTGAAGGCCCCCGCCTCGTAGCCGAAGAGCTCGGACTCGAGCAGGGTGGGGGGAATAGAGGCGCAGCTGATCTCCACGAAGGGCTGGTAGGCGCGAAGGCCGTTGTAGTGCAGGCACTTGGCCACGAGGCTCTTCCCCGTGCCGCTGGCCCCCTCGATCAGGATCGTGGCCGCATCGCTGGAGGCCACGCGGGCCAGGACCTCGAGGACGCCTTGAATGGCCTCGCTGCGGCCGATCAGGTTGTGGTAGCCGTAGCGCTCCTTGTTCTTGTAGATGATCTGCTGGAATTCGCGTCGGAGGCAGCGGATCTCCAGGGCCGTCTTGATGATGGAGACCACGGCCCTGGCCTTCACCGGACGGTGGATGAAGTCGAACGCGCCCAGCGAAAGCGCCTTGCGCGTCGATTCGATGTCGCCGTGGGCGGTCATCATGATGACGGTCGTGTCGGGGTGGCTTTTCCGCAGGCGTTCCAGGACATCGATCCCGTTCATGTCCGCGAAGCGCATGGCGAGGAGCACGAGATCGAAGTCTTCCCGGTCTGCGACGACGGAGAGGCACTCGGCCCCGCTGCGGGCCGTGGCCACGTCGTACCCCTCTTGAATCAGGGCAAGGCTGAGCTCTTCGCGGACGGGGTCCTGCTCGCCCGCGACGAGAATCTTCTTCATGGGACCGGATCCTCCCGGCATTGTACAGGAGCGTGAGTTGCGTTCGTCCTCCCGGCGGGGCTTGCGATCTAAGTCCTGGCGAGGGGGGAGTTTGCGGAACCTTCTTTAGCCCATCCCAGGCCCGTTGTCAAATGAGGATGTGGCCGTCCCAACCGCTTTCCCTTGATCGTTGCACCCGATCGGGGTATATAGGGCGCGGCCCGCGGGCAGACCGAGTCGGCCGATCACGGATCGAGGGGGAATCGATGATCCAGACGCGAATCACCGAGATGTTCGGAATCCGGCACCCCATTCTCTGCGGGGGCATGATGTGGCTCTGCAAGCCGCCCCTGTGCGCGGCCGTCTCCGAGGCGGGCGGCATGGGGAACCTCACGGCGGCCAACTACGAGACGGAGGAAGCCTTCCGCGCGGCCATCGGGGAGGTTCGGAAAATGACCGACAAACCCTTTATGGTCAACGTCACGATCCTGCCGTCGGTGCGCATCTCGGGGGCCCACCACAAGATGTACCTCCGGGTCTGTGCGGAGGAACGGGTGGCAGGCGTTGAAATCTCCGGCGCCCCCATCGACAAGGCCTGCGGTCCGGAGTTCATGGAGATGCTGCGCAAGGCGGAGGTCAGGCTGTTTCACAAGGTGGGCTCCGTGCGTCATGCCCTCCACGCCCAGGAGGCGGGATACGACGGCGTCTACGCGGCGGGCATCGAGGAAGGGGGGCATCCGCTCAACGACGACGTGACGACCATGGTTCTCACCCCCCGCGTGGCCGAGAGCGTGTCGATTCCCGTGGTCACCGCCGGGGGAGTCGCCGACGGCCGTTCCCTCGCGGCGGCCCTCATGCTCGGGGCCGGGGGGGTCATGATGGCCACGCGGTTCATGGCCACGAAGGAGTGCCCGGTCCACGACAACATCAAGCAGGAGATCGTCCGACGGCAGGAGCAGGACACGACGCTCATCTGCAAATCCATCCACCTGCAGGCCCGCGCCCTGAGGAACAAAAACGTGGAGGATATCCTGGCCATCGAGAAGCGAGGCGGCGGCTTCGAGGAGATCCTGCCGCTCATCATGGGAAAGCGCATCAGCGAGGCTTGGGACACGGGAAACGTGGACCTCGCGCCCATGATGGTGGGGCAGTCCGTGGGCCTTGTCCGCGACATCCCCACCTGCGCGGAGTTGCTGGAAAGGATGACCCGCGAGGCCGAGGAGCGGATCGCGGCCGCCCGGGGGTGCATCCGGTAACGGAAAAAGGGGACTGCCCCCTTTTCCTTTTTCATTCAGGCGTCTGCTGCCGGGCAAGGCTGCCCACGGTTTCCAGGGCCCGCTCGACTTTCGGGGTCCAGTGGGCGGCGTTGAGCCTCAGAAAATTGCGGTATTTGCCCGAGTTCGAGAAGATCGGCCCCGGGGCAATCGATATTCCCTTCTCCCTGGCCTTCCTGAACAGCTCAAGGGAGTCCACGCCTGCCGGCAGCTCCACCCAGAAAATGAAACTTCCCTCGGGCCGGGTGGTCCGCGTCCCCTCGGGGAAATGCCCCTCCAGGGCCTGCAGCATCTGCCCCAGCTGCTTTTCGTAAATCCGCCTCACCCTTCGCAGGTGTCTCTCGTAGCCCCCGCCGGTCAGGAATTCCGCCACGGCCATCTGGGTGGGCGATGCCGGGGCGAGCGTGTTGATCATGCGCTGGTACCGGATGGCCTGGTGGAAGCGGCCGGGGGCGACCCACCCGACTCGGTAACCCGGGGCGAGTGTCTTGGAGAAGGACGAGCAGAGGATGACGAGCCCTTCCCCGTCGAAGGATTTCGCCGCGCGGGGCCGCGCGTCGGAAAAGGACAGATCGCCGTAGATGTCGTCCTCGATGAGCGGGATCCGTCGCTCGGCGAGCATCCTCACCAGGGCCTTCTTGCGGTGATCGGGCATGCAGCTGCCCGTCGGGTTGCTGTAGTTGGCGCTCACGAGGCATGCCTTCACGCGGGTCTTCTCCAGGGCGAAACCCAGGGCCTCGAGGCTGATCCCCTCCGTCGGGCTCGACGGGATCTCCACGATCCGCAGCCCCATGGCGGCCAGGGTCTGCAGGTGGTTGAAGAAGAACGGCGACTCGATGGCCACGGCGTCGCCGGGACGGCACAGGGCGCGAAGCGTGATGGCGATGGCCTCGTGGCAGCCCGTGGTGACGACGATCTCGTCGGGCGTCAGCGGACAGCCCGCCAGGATCGCCCTCTGGGCAATCTGCTTGCGTAGCGGCTCGTAGCCGTCGGAGAAGAGGTAGGAGACGCTCGCGGTTTCCCTCGACCGCACCACGGAGGCCAGCATCCGGTTGAGTTTTCTGGCGGGGAGCACCTCCGCGCTCGGCGTGGCCATTCCCAAGTTGAAAAAGGCCGGGTTCGAGGCATCCTGCACGATGACCTGCGCGATCTCGCTGAGGCTCGCCTCGGCCGCTTTGAGCTCCGCCCTGGAGAGCCTCGGCTCCGTCACCGGGCTGAGCCGCGGCGGCGAGACGTAGTAGCCCGACTGGGGGCGGGCCTCGATGAGGCCCTTCACCTCCAGGAGCCTGTAGGCCTCGAGGGCCGTCGAGATGCTCACTTTCATGGAACGGCTGAAATCCCGGACCGACGGGATCCGATCCCCCGCCCGGTAGGTGCCGTGCCCGATGAGGTGGGCCATCTTGCCGGCCACGTCCTCGTACAGTGCATGGGGTTTGTTTCTCATGGTCTGCTGTCTCCCTGCAGTTCGAATCTTAAAGGCTTCCGCAGAAAACGGGAAGGCACAGTTGCCCTGTTTTTATACCATAACAGTTGATCGATGACATAGCTGTTTGCCAAACAAATGTTGTTTCTGAATCTGTTACTCTTTTTGAAACGGCCCTATCATCGCTCCTGTAGAAACCGCCGGTTTACGCAGGAGGGCATCATGCCACAGGTGTACAGGCTTCGCCGGAATGAACGGATTCGGCTGGACGGGGACATGGACGGCAGGGTCATCTCGTGCAGGAAAGGGATCCTCTGGCTGACCCAGACGGGAAACCCGGGCGATTACCTGGTGCGGACGGGAGAATCTTTTTCGAGCGATCAGCCCGGTCGGATTGTCATCGGCGCCCTCGAGGATTCGGTCTGCTTCGTGGCCGGGAAAAAGACGGCGCCGGGCATCCCGTCGGGCGTGATCCTGCGGGCGCTGCGGCAGATGTTGCGCCGGGTCGAATCGGCCGGCCGGGGCCTTTGGGCTTGACGATACGGACGAGGGCCCTTATCCTACTCACAGTCACCCTGACCCGCACGGGGAGCACCGGATATGGACATCACCTCCGCCATCCTCATCGTCCTGGGCCTGGCCCTTTTCGAGTCGATCACCAGCATCGACAACGCCATCATCAACGCCGAGGTCCTGCAGGGCATGCAGCCCAGGGCGCGGAGGTGGTTTCTCACGTGGGGCATCTTCATCGCCGTTTTTGTCGTTCGGGGAATCCTGCCCTGGCTCATCGTCTGGGTCATGACGCCGGGGCTGGGGCCCTGGGATGCATTTACGGCGAGCCTCACCGGCGATCCGGTAGCCCTCAAGGCCATACAGGAAAGCTCTCCCGTCCTGCTCATGGGGGGCGGGGTCTTCTTCGTCTTCCTCTTCTGCCACTGGATCTTCCTGGAGCCCAAGAAGATCGGACTCCCCGTCGAGCGGGTCTTCGCCCGGCAGGGGGCTTGGTTCTACGCCGTTGTCTCTCTTGCGCTGACAACCATCGTCTGGTTCGCCCTGGATGACAGCCCGATGCTCGCCTTCGGGGCCGTTGTGGGGTCGTCGGCCTTCTTCATTACCCACGGCTTCAAGCGCTACGCCGAGGAACAGGAGGCGCGTCTGCTTTCCGGAGAAGCGCACATGTCCGACATCGGCAAGATCCTCTACCTGGAGGTCATCGACCTGACCTTCTCCATCGACGGCGTCGTGGGGGCCTTTGCCTTCACCCTGGCGGTGCCCCTCATCCTTCTCGGAAACGGCATCGGCGCCATCGTCGTCCGGCAGCTCACGGTCTACGGCGTTGACCGGATCAAGAAGTACGTCTACCTCAAGAACGGGGCCATGTATTCCGTCTTCGTTCTGGGCTGCGTGATGCTGGCCCACGGCTTCGGGCATCACGTACCCGAGTGGCTCACCCCCCTGGCCACGTTTTTCATCGTCGGCTACTTCTTCCTCAAGTCCCGCTGGCAGGCCCGTAAAGCGAAGGCCTGAGCAGACCTGCCCGCGACCTTTCATGGCGACCGTACTCGCGGCGCCTGCCGGTTGACAGGGCCATTCCCTGTGCATGCGATTTATTCCCGTCTACTTCTGTATGGCCGATATTTTTGCTTGCAATTAGAATGTTAGTTCTAGTATGAATATTCCATATGGGACGGAGAGCACATTTCAAACGGGAAGAGTTCATCCATTCAGCCCTCAGGGTGGTCGCCAAAAGAGGGCCCGGCTCCCTAACCGTCTCTGCCCTGGCAAGCGGCATGAAAGCACCTATCGGGTCCGTTTATCACCGGTTCCCCTCCCGCGACGCTCTCCTGGCGGAGATATGGCTGGATGTCGTGAAGAACTTTCAGAATGGATTTCTCGAGGTGCTCGAACGGGATGGGCTCGAGGCCGCCCTTTATACGGTAGGATGGGTTCGCGAGCATCCCGACGAGGCCCGCATCTTGCTGCTTTACCGGCGCGAGGATCTTGTGTCGGGCCCGTGGCCGGAGCACCTCCGGGAGGAGGCCGTACGCATTGCCCGGGAGTTGGACGAGGGGCTGCGCCGTTTCACTGAAAAGCAGTTCGGGAGCCTCACAGATGAGAATCTTCGACGAAGCGCCTTCGCGCTGACGGATGTTCCACTGGCCGCCCTCCGCCCGCATCTGGAGCACGGCGAGCATCCGCCCGGCATTGTGGGCCATCTTGTGCGGGATGCCTATCTGGCGGTCGTGAAGGGGGGAAAATGAAAATATACAACCGGCACGAAAGGATGATCCCTGTCCCGTCCGATGAAGTCGGCACCGTTCTCGACAGCCTTTCGGGACCTGTCGACGGGCTATGGCCCACCGGAGACTGGCCTCCCATGAAATTCGATTCCCGGCTGCAGGAAGGGGCTCGCGGAGGCCATGGCCCCGTGCGGTACCACGTGACAGAGTACTATCCTGGCCGCCGGGTCGTTTTCCAGTTCGCCGCCGACGGCCTCACCGGGGGTCTCGACGGCCGCCACTTCTTCGAAGTCGTGCCGAGGCGGGATCACACTATCCTCCGCCATGTGGTCGATGCGGAGTGCGACCTGGACACGTGGGTGAAATGGCGGCTCCTGATTGAGCCCATGCACGACGCCCTGATCGAGGATGCCTTTGACAAGGCGGAGACGAAGCTCGGCGGGTCAGCCGTCAACCGCTCGCGCTGGAGTCTCTGGGTTCGAATCCTGAGGGGGATGCGCAGGCGCGCGGCGGCCCGCGCGAAGCCGTAACCTACCGGATCATTCGGGAGTGCAACAAAAGGCGGCGGCCCGGTCGAGGCTGGCTCTGTCAAGGGTCCGCTCTAACACTCAGCGCCCCGTGAAGGCGGGCCGTCTGCGTTCCAGGAAGGACTTGACCCCCTCCGCCGCGTCGGCCGTCTTGGCCATGTCCGCGATGCCCCGGGCCTCCCACTCCATCTGGGTCTCCAGCGTCGTCGTGAAGGCCTCGTTGAGTAGCCTTTTCACGGAGCCGAAGGAGAGCGTCGGGCCCGCCGCCAGCACCCCCGCCAGCTTCGCCGCCTCGGCCGCCAGTTCCGCGTCGGGCACCACCCGGTTGACAAGGCCCCACTGCAGGGCCTCGGCGGAGGGCACTCTGCGGTTCGTGAGCATCATCTCCCGGGCCCTGTTGAGCCCGATCATCCGGGGCAGCAGCCAGCTCATGGCCCCGTCGGGGGAGAGGCCCGCCGCCGTATAGGCCGCCGTGAAGCTCGACGACTCGGCCGCCAGGATGAGGTCCCCCGAGATGGCGAAGCTCATTCCCATCCCGGCCGCGGGGCCGTTGACGGCCGTTACGAGAGGCGCCCGCATGCGCATGAGCCGGGAGGCCGACGCGTGGCAGTACACGGTCATCTCCTTGAGCACCTTTGGCAAGTCGCCGCCGTAGGCGGCGAAGAACTTGAGGTCCCCTCCGGCGCTGAACATCTTCCCCGCTCCGGTGAGCACCACGGCACGGATCGCCGGGTCCTCGTCGCAGCGGATCGCCGCGTGCATCAGGTCCTTGCCCGAATCCAGGGTGAGACCGTTTGCCGCCTCGGGGCGGTTGAGCGTGATCGTCGCCACCCCTCCGCTGACATCGAACCGGATCGTCTTGTACTCCATGTCCCCCTCCTTTTCTTTTCAGCCTTACGCGCCTTTCGGCCGACGGGCATTGGCGGCCGACGGGCGGCGCAGGGATTAAAGCATGAAGATGGCCACGATGATGACTCCGACAAACCCGGCCATCGCGGGCCAGAGGTTGCGCCTTGCGATTTCCACGGGGTCCGATCCAGTGATGGCGGCCGCCGGGATGAGGGCCCAGGGGATGATCGTCCCGCCGCCCACGGCCACGGCGAAGAACTGGCCCAGCGCTCCAAGGGTGGCCACGTCGAGCTTCGTGGGACCTCCCAGGGCCTGGGCAAGTGTGCCCACCAGCGGCAGCCCCGAGAACCCCGAGCCGTCCAGGCCCGTGATCCCCCCGACGACGGCCTGGATGACGGCGATCGGCACGGCGCTCAGCGGGACGGCATTGGCCAGGGCCTGGCCCAGGTCGAACAGGAGGCCCTTGGCCCCGTTGCCGAAGATCGCCTTGGCCGTTCCGGGCGAGCCCATGAAGAAGAAGGCCGCGATGAGCAGCACCGGTGCGAAAATCTTGATGCCGAACTGGAACCCCGCCCGGGTGTGCTCGGTGAGTTTCTCGAATCCCTCTTTGCCATACCCGCCGAGGGAGACGAAGACCATCACGATCCCGACGGTCCCTCCCAGCAGCGCCGTGGCGTCCCCGCCCCGCAGCTTCAGGACGAGCATGCCCACCACGTCGAGGGCGAAAAGGACGGCGATGACGGGAAGGGCGATCCTCCTGAACCCCGGGTTGGCGGCGGTCCATTTCTCTCTTTCTTTCAGGGCTTCGGCGGAGGCCTCGAAAGGGGCCCACTCGATGGGCTTGCCGGCATTGGCCCGGATGTCCTGCCTCACGGAACGGAAGGACAGCGGCAGGGCGATGGCCGCCCAGACGAGCAGCAGGGGGACGCTCTTCCACATGACGGCGTCGACGGACACGCCGGCCGTTTTGGCGGTGATCCCCGGGGCGCCCTGGATGATGAAGTCCGTCGTCAGCGCGCAGCCGTAGCCGAACATGCTGATGGCCATGGCGGCGTTGATGGGCGAGAGGCCCGCCTTGATGGCCGCCGGCAGCAGCAGGGCCCCGACGAGCGCGATGGCCGGCGAGGGCCAGATGACCCAGGCCACGAGCATGATGACGACGCCCATGACCCAGAAGGCCACTTCCGGCGAGACCAGCATCCTCTGCACCGGCCGGAACATCGCTTCCGCCAGCCCCGTCTCCTCGAGCATCTTTGCCATTGCGACGATAATGGAGATGATGGCGATGATGCCCAGCAGCTCCGTGAAAGCGACGGTGATGGAGTTGAAGACGGCCTGTACGGCCTTGACGAAGCTTCCCGTGACGACCCAGGCCAGGACGAGGGAGGCCACGATGCAGACGATCGGCGTTTCCTTCCGCAGGGCCATGGTGACGAGCACGGCCACGATGAAAAACGCGTACACCCAGTGCGCAAGCGTCAGTTCCACGTCAGGTCCCTCCTTTGAATAGGTTCAGGAGCCCGGCCTTTTCGACCCTCTCCCGTACGGACGACCGGTCCAGCGTGTAGAGGCCCAACCCCTTCATCCGTTCGAAGTACATGGACCCCGAGAAGGTGAACTTGCAGGCCAGGCCTTCCTCGGTTTCCATCCGCTCCCGGACGAACCCGATGGCATCGCCTGCGGCGAGTGAACGGGGCAGGATCAGCGGTTTTTCTCCCCGCGCGTGCCGGACGGCATTGTAGCCGGCCAGCGTTCCCGTGACGATGGCCTCCGTGTGCCCGACGAGCAGCCCCGCCTTCTCGCCGGCGCAGAAGAGATTTTCCACCCCACGCACCTTCAGCCCGTCATCGCGCGGCGACATGCCCACGTAGCGGATGGAGTTCCCCAGCCCCCCGGCATAGGGGTCCTCGTAGCGGGCGTTTTCGAAGCCCCCGATTTTTCTCAGCGCCGCGAGCGGGAAGAAGGGCACCATGAGCTTGGCGTGCCCCGTGTCGAGCAGGACGAGATTCGTCTGGAATTCGGGGATGGCGTATTGCTGGCAGGCCTTGATCGAGGTCTGGACTTCCTTCTGCAGGGAAAGGGGTAAAGGGACAACGACGACCCCCTTTCGATTCAGCTCGGAGACGAGGTCGCGCGAGAGGGACTCCTTCAGGAGCTTGCAGGAACCGCTCATGGCTCCCACCTGGCCTCCCTTGCGCCCCGCGATTTCCTGGACGCCGCAGAGCGCCGCGACGCTGACCCGACCGCCGAAGGCCGGGCAGCGCAGCACGCAGAGCACGCAGCCGTTGCCGTGTTTTGCACACTGGCCCGGGGGGCCCGCCGTGCCCGTCGCGTCGATGTAGGCCCCGGCCGTGAAGCTGACCGTCTCGTCGCCCTCCTTGCCGTGAATAGCGGTGATGGCGCCGCCCTTCATCTCCACGTCGTTGACGCGGGCCGCAACCCGGATCTCGATGCCCCTGGACTCGAGGAAGGACCGCACGAGGGGTTCCATGGTGGCCACGTTGTACAGGGAGGCGTGGGGGTGCCCGGGAAACTCGATGTCGCGGTGCAGGGAGTTGGCGTCGGCAAGCTCGAAGAGATCGCCCCCGCCCAGGGCGAGCATCTCCTCGGCGGCGGTGAACCGCCCGTTGTTGCGCATGATTCCTCCGACGAGCCCGGTTCCCAGGAGCATGTCCGTGCGCTCGATCAGGGTAACCGCAGCCCCCTGCTTCACGGCAGACAGGGCGGCGGCGCATCCGGCCCACCCCGCCCCGACGACGACGATCTTCATAGGATCCTTTCCCGAGTGCAAGTGATGCATCCTACCCATTCTTTCGGAACTTGTAAATGGGGGTGTCGGGCGGTGGCCCCCCCCGAAAAAAGGCTAAGGTCCGGGCACGAATCTCCCGATGGATATACCGGGGAGCATCCGATGAAGGCGTCCAGAGCAGATCTGCACCAGTTCGAGTACGGCGTGGGGCTCGTTTCACTCGTCGTCCTGATCGCCGGGCTGAACATCCTCGACGCAGTCTTCACGCACCTGATCCTTGCCATGGGGGGCGCCGAGTGCAACCCCGTCGTCCGGGCGGCCATCGACGCCTACGGCGACCGGTTCTGGGTCTGGAAGGTCGCCGCCGTCTCCTCCCTGCTCGTCCTGATGTGCCTCTACAGCCGCCTCAAGCTCTTTCGGGCGATCCTCGCCGGCACGGCCCTGCTCTTCGCGGGTGTCATCTCCTGGCAACTGCACCTTCTGGCCAACGGCCCCCTGGGCCGCTGAGCGGCCCCGCGCCTTTACCCCGTACCGGGCTTGATCGAGCCGCCCTTGCATGGTACAGAGGTACGGGTCCAGGCCGGAAAGGGGGGAGACTCATGCCCGTTGTCCATCCCGTGATCGCAGGAATCGGACAGATCACGTATCATCCCGAAGAACACCCCGATACCCCGCACCCCCTGCAGCTGGCGAAGGGGGTCGTCGAGGCTGCCGCGGAGGACTGCGGAAGCCGCGCCGTCCTTTCCCACGCCGACAGCGTAACGGTCATCAACATATTCTCCCATGCGTACGGGGATCCGGCTGGGCAGTTCTGCGAGATGCTCGGGATCGGGCCGCGGGTGCGCGAGTACACGGCAATGGGCGGCAACACCCCCCAGTGGCTCGTGAACAGGGCAGCCGACCGAATTGCCCGCGGCACACTCTCCATTGCCATTCTTGCGGGTTCGGAGGCCATGCTCTACGCTCCGGCTCAGACGCGCGACAACTGGCTGCAGGACATCGGGGGTTCTGACGCGTTCGAAATGGTAGGGGACTCGCGCTGGGGCTCGACCCCGCACGAGATGCTGCACCGTGCCCGCTATCCCCTCGAGGTCTACCCGCTCTACGAGAACGCGCTTCGGGCCGAGCGAGGCATGAGCATTGCGGAGAACCGGGCCTTCCTCGCCGAGTACTGCGCCCGCTTCTCCAAGATCGCATCCGAGAACCCGCGGGCCTGGTTCCGCAAGGCCCGCTCGAGCGTCGAGATCGGGACCGTGACGGACCGCAACCGGATGGTCAACTTCCCCTACACGAAGTACATGAACCCCATCATGAATGTGAACCAGGCCGCCGCAGTGATCGTGATGGGAACCGACACGGCCCGCAGGCTGGGCATCCCGCGTGACAAGTGGGTTTACCTTCAGGGCGGGGCCGACGGCACGGACCGATGGTTTCTCTCGGAGCGTGACGACTTCACCTCCAGCCCGGTGGTGCGCGAGGTGGCGTCGGCATGCCTCTCCATGGCCGGCAGGGGACTCGGCGAGATGGACTTCTTCGACCTCTACAGCTGCTTTCCCAGCGCCACGCTCCTGCAGGCCCGGGAGATGGGCTTCGACCTCGAAAGCCTCCCGCCTCTCACGATCACAGGAGGCCTTCCCTACTTCGGAGGACCGGGCAACAGCTACACCCTGCACGCCATCGTGGAAGCCGTTGAGAGGTTGCGGAAAGCCCCCGACCGATTCGCCTTCATCTCCGCCCTGGGCTGGTATTTCACGAAATTTTCCGCGGGGATCTACAGCGGCCGGGAACCCGATCGGCGCTGGGACCGAAAGGGTCAGGACGCGGTGCAGCAGCGGCTCGATTCCGGGCGGGGCCCCGGGCTGGAGACGGCCCCGAAGGGGACGGCCGCCGTGGAGGCTTACACGGTCATGCACGACCGCCGGGGCGAGCCGGATTACGCGATCATCGCGGCGCGCCTGGAAAGCGGCAAGCGCTGCTGGGCCATGACGGAAAAGGACCCCGAACTCTTCAGGGCCATGGAAGAAGAGGAGTTCGTCGGGAAGAAGGGACGCGTGGTCCCGGGCGACGGGGGCCCCAACCTCATCGCCTTCTGAGACGGGATGCGGTGAAAGGCCCCGGACAGCGGTCTTTCATGCCGGACCGTCACACCTTGCGGTGCCGGTAGCTCAGGGCGATACCGTCCTCCATCGTCGTGCTGACGATCACGGTGTCGAATTCGGGGTGCCTGCGGATTGTCTCCATGTACTGCCTGAGGTCGCCGGCTTCCGAGACGGCGTTGTGCACGGCGATGATCCCGCCGGGGGCGAGCCTCGACGGGTAGAGCTGCCGGAAGTAATCCATCTGCCCGTCCTTGTCGGCATCGAGGAACACGAAATCGAAGGGCCCCCTGAGCCCTGCCAGCTCCCGGTGGGCATCCCCCCGGACCAGGGTGATCCTGCCGGCAAGCCCCGCCTCCCGGACATTTCTCCGCGCAAGGGCATGTCGCCCGGCGTCGATCTCGATCGTTGTTAGGCGACCGCCCGTCTCTTCCAGGCCCAGCCCCATCCATACGGCCGAATACCCCTGCGAGGTCCCCACCTCGAGAACGCGGGTCGCACGGGTTGCCTTCACCATCAGGCTCAGATACTCGGCATCCCTGCGTGGGGTGCTCCAGTAACGGCCGATCTGCGACTCCATCCCGTCCAGGACCTTTCGGATCCGCGCCGGGTCTGCCCGGGGAATCCGGCTTGCGGCCTGCTCCGCCTGTCCCGGAGCGGGCGCCGCGAGCGCCCCCAGCGCCAAAATTCCCGTTATCCCGGCAGCGGTTTCCATGAAATGTCTTCTGCTGATTGATTCTTTCTCCATCCTCTCTTCACTCCATCCCTCACACACTTCCTGTACTTCCGTCACTTCTCTTTTGGACCCGCCACGCCGCCAGCCCCGCCGCGACCGTTGCGAGCCCGACGAAGCTCTCCAGCGGCCTCTGCGCGACGGTGAAGGCCGTCATCGCCGCGATCCCGGCAAGGAAGAGCCACGGGACGAACGGCCAGCCAGGCACATCCATCTTCGCTCCCTCTCTCGCTTTCAGGACGATCAGGGCCGTCACCGCCGCCGCCGTGCTCAGGCTGAGGGTGAAGCCGATCCAGGTGAGCAGCGCCTCGAAGGTCGCGCTCCAGAGAAAGAAAAGGGCAAGGACCGCCTGGACGGCGATGGCCGCCCGCGGCGGCCCGGACACGACGGCAAGGCGCCGGGGCAGGTACCCGTCGGCGGCCATCTGCGCGTAGACGCGCGGCCCCGCCATCACGAGCGAGGAGACGCTGCTCACGAGCACGAGCGCGATGAGCCCCGCCACGGCTTCCTCAAGGACGGGGCCGCCCACGGCCCTTGCGGCGATGCGCCCCACCTCGAGCTTGCCCGCCAGCTCCGACGCCGGGGCGGCCAGCACGAAGACGGCATTCAGCGCGAGGTAGAGCGCGGTGACGATCGCCGTGCCCAGGACGAGCGAGCGCGGGACCGTGCGTTCCGGGTCCCGGATCTCCCCTGCGACGTACACGGCGGCGTTCCAGCCGGAGTAGCTGAATGAGATCCAGACGAGCGACACCCCGAAGGCCGCAAGGGGGAAGGGCCGTGCAGGCTCGGGGGGCGGCGCGTCGCCCCCCGAGAAGGCGAAAACGACAAAGGCGGCAATCAGGGCGACCTTGAGCAGGACCGCCCCGTTCTGCACCTGCGCGCCCCGGCGGACCTCGTAGGCGTGCACGGCGGCGAAGACCGCAATCAGGATCGACCCCGCCACCGCCGGGGAGAGACCCCCGAGCCAGGGTCTCGCATAGGTCCCGAAAGCGAAAGCCGCCGCCGCGAGGGGGGCCGAAAAGCCGACGAGCAGCGAGAGCCAGCCCGCTACGTACCCCGCCGCAGGGTGCAGGGCGCGGGAGAGAAACCGGTATTCTCCGCCCGATTCGGGGATCCGCCTGGCAAGCGCCCCGTAGCAAAGGGCCCCGAGAGCGGCCTGAAGCCCTCCCGCGGCCCACGCGAGCAGGACGTAAAACGGCGAGCCCAGGTCCGCGAGCAGGAACCCGCTGGTGGTGAAAACGCCCGCCCCGATCATGTTTGCCACCACGAGCGCTGTGGCGCTCGTGAGCCCGAGGCCCCTGTGCCCTGGTGTCACGTTGCCGCTCCCGCCGGTTTCGCTTCGATCCACGCTTCCCGCGAAGGAAAAAGTATAGGGGATGCATTTTGCGGCGACAAGCGATATCTGCGCGATGCGCCCCAAAGGGCCATGGCCGAGGTCCCCCGCCAGGGGGTGAAGTCCCTTCGTGCGGGGGACAAGTTCATTGCCGTCAAGTGAGCCCTCCCCGTCGCGGCGCCGTCGCCCCGGGGGAAATAAAGCCTTGACCTGCCGAGGGGGCTGTAGTAGCTTGATGAGGCGTCCGGGGCGGCTTTCGGGAAGATGCCGGGGCGCAAGAGTTTACACATCAGCATTTTGACGCGTAGGGGTTGGCCGCCATACTCTCAAAGTGTGGCGGCTTTCTGTTATCCGTCCGCATCACATTTCAGGGCCGTTGCGCAAGGCTATGCGGCGGAAGGCCCCAGCAAAGGAGATAGCCATGAACAAGAAACTATACGTCGGGAACCTCTCCAGCGAGGCGACGGAGGAGGAGTTGCGGTTCAACTTTTCCCAGGCCGGGAACGTCCTGTCGGTGAGTCTCATCAAGGACCGGATGACGGGCCTCAACAAGGGCTTCGGATTCGTCGAGATGGAAACCGAGGAAGGCGCCCGGAAGGCCATCGAGTCCTTCAACGGCGGGGAGCTTCACGGCAAGGTCATCGTCGTGAGCGAAGCGAAACCGCCCAAGGATCGGCCCGCAGGCGGCGGATTCGGCAGGGACCGCCAGGGCGGTTTCGGCCGGGGCCCGGGCAGGCCGGGAGGCGGTGGCGGAAGGCGCTATTAGACGACATTTTCCCGCGAAAACCGGCCTTACCGTTAAGGGGGGGCCGGTTCGCTCGTTTGAACCTCCTGCCTGCGCATGCACAGCCGGGCCGGGGGCGGCCGGCAAAAGGGGGAATGACATGAAGAAGCCCAGCCTCGTCCTCATTCACCCCGCGCCCGACAAAGACCGTCTCATCTCGAGACGGAGGACAAAGTCCTCCGTGGCCCAGCTCAACCTGCCCATCCTGGCGGCCCACGCCGATGACCGGTTCGACGTGTGCATCCTCGACGAGAACGTCGAGGAGATCGACTTCGGCGCCGTCACGGCCGACCTCGTCGGGATCTCGCTCATGACGAGCACAGCCCTGCGCGGCTATGAGATCGCCGACGGCTTGAGGCTCCGCGGCGTCCCGGTTGTCCTGGGGGGCATGCACGTCTATTTCATGCAGGACGAGGCGCTGGCCCACGCCGACGCCATCGTGGTCGGTGAAGGCGAATTCGCCTGGAACGAGCTGCTCGACGATTTCCTGGCCGGCCGGCTGAAGAAGAGCTACCGGGCGGGAAAACTGCATGATCTCCAAGGCCTGCCGCGGCCTCGCCTGGATCTGCTCAAGCCCGGCGCCTACTCCTTCCCGAACGTCGTCGAGACCTCCCGGGGCTGTCCCAACAAGTGCAACTACTGCGCGGTCACCGAGTTCTGGGGGACGAAATTCCGTTTCCGCCCCGTTGGGGAAGTGGTCGACGAGATCAAGGCGCTGCCCCCGGGGAACCTGCTCTTCATCGACGACAACATGTTCGGCCACTCGTCGCGCTCCAAGGAGCTGTTCCGGGCCCTGATCCCCTTGAAACGCCGCTGGGTCGGCCAGGGCGACCTGAGGCTTGCGCGGGATCCGGAACTGTTGGATCTCGCCGCTCGGAGCGGCTGCAAGTGGCTCTTCATGGGGTTCGAGACGACAAGCGTGGAAAACCTCCGGGCTCTGGGCAAGGCCAAGCTCAACCGGGCCCCGGAGTACGAGCAATCCATCGCCACCATCCACAAATCGGGGATCAAGATCCTCGGCTCCTTCATGTTCGGGCTCGACAACGACGGCCCGGACGTCTTCGCCCGGACGCTCGATTTCTGCATCGAAAACCGGCTGGAGTGCGCGAATTTCTACATCCTGACCCCGCTTCCGGGAACGAAGCTCTTCGACGACATGAAGGAACAGGACCGCATCGAGCACTTCAACTGGTCTCGCTACGACGCCAATCACGTGGTGATCAGGCCGGCGGGCATGTCCAAGAAGGAGCTCACGGAGGGCTACATCCGGATCTACCACGACTTCTACTCCATGCGCTCCATCGCCCGGCGGGCTCTCTCGACCAGGCGCGACAGGCTTCACACCGTCGTCATGAACCTCGGCCGCAAGCTCAATGCCCGCTACTTCGAGGAAGGCTGCCGCATCTGACGATGCAGGCCCGGCAAATAAAGAGGGATGCCGCTCATTGCGGAATCCCTCTTTGTATTTCATGCGGTTGCGGGGTCTTCACCGTCCCTTGAACCGTGCCTCCCTCCTCTCGACAAAGGAGCGCACCCCCTCTACGGCATCCTCGCTTTTCATGATGGGCGCCAGGTCGGTCAGCAACCGCTCGATGGCCGCCCGCTCTCCATCGACGAGGGTCCGCCGGGCCGACTTCAGGGATGCCTGAACCCCCAGCGGAGCCTGCCGGGCGATCGTCTCCGCGATCTCCAGGGCCCTCTCGATCTGTCTGCCCGGCTCGGCCAGCTCCTGCACGAGGCCCAGGCGCAGGGCCTCGGCGGCCGGCATCTCGTCGCCCGTGAGCAGGCAGCGCATGGCGTTGCCCCAGCCGATCTCGCGGTGCAGGTGCACCGTGGCGCCCCCCACGGGGTAGATGCCCCTCCTCACCTCGATCTGACCGAAGCGCGCATCCGTTGCCGCCACGCGGATGTCCATGGCCAGCATCAGCTCGAGGCCGATGGTATAGCAGATTCCCTGGACGGCCATGACCATGGGTTTCCCCACCTGCCTGCCCTCGACAAGCCCGAAGGGATCGCAGGCGCCCGCGGGGAGTTCCGGGAATTTCGCTTCGCCGAAGAAAGGTGCCCACTGCGGCAGATCGAGACCCGCCGTGAAGTGCCTGCCGTGGGCGAAGAGCAGGCCGCATCGAAGCTCACCGTCGCGATCCAGCTCGCCCATGGCAGAAGCCAGCTCCAGGAACATCTCCACGTCGAAGGCGTTCATCTTGTCAGGCCGGTTGAGCCCCATGCAGAGCACGTGGCCCCTGCGCTCCACGGAAAATTTGCCCGATGCCATGACCCCTCCTTCTCAGCGCGTCAGCCCGACGGGGCAGACGGCGATGCAGTTGAAGCAGGTGTACTGGAACCCGATGAACGAGGCCTGGTAGAGGCTCATGAAGACGGGGTCCTTGAGGAGGTTCTGCTGCTCCTCGGGGGATTTGCCGATGAACTTCCGGATGTAGCCGATGGCCCCCGGGATCCCGAAGGGCTGGGATGCCCGAAGGCACTTGAGCTCCTCTGTCTTTCCCTCGTTATCGAGGGCCTTGCCCGGGCAGGCCTCGACGCAGAGCCCGCAGTCGTTGCAGAGTTCCTCCTTCAGGGGAAGGTCGGATTCCAGGGCGAGTTCCGTCAGCAGGGCCGTGAAGCTCAGGCGCGAGCCGAAGCGGGGGTGGATGACAAGGTTGTGCCGGCCGAAGACCCCGAGTCCGGACTGCACGGCGGCGTGGCGAAGCGAGATGTCGCCCACGAGCCCGAAGGTGGGGGCGGCCATGTCGAGGGGATAGGAGGACAGCACCGGGGAGGCCGGCTTCCCCGTCCCGTCCTCGATGAACCGCGCAACCTTGTAGAGGTGAGCCTTCGAAGTGTCCATGACTGCCATGCGCCCGGCGATGTTGAAACGGGGGTTCTCACTATCCAGGGCGCCGTCGAGCATCCGGTGAGCGAAGACGATGATGCTCCGCACTTTCGGCAGGTAATTCCTGGGGTCGGGTGACTTGGGTGACTTGTAGTCCGCCAGGGCGAGGAAGCCCACGGCATCCACCCCCTGGCTCCGTGCGAACGTTCGGATCTCTTCCTTGTTCATGGTTCCCTCCCGATTCTTTTACTTTTGAATTGCTCGAGGATGCCGACCAGGACATCCCTGAATGCCTTGATTTGTTCCGCCTCGAAACCCGATTGGATGCGCTCGTTGACGCCCCGGATGACGCTCGCCGCCCTGGACGCTTCCTCAAGGCCCTCCGGGGTGATCCGAATCAGGAGCACTCGCCGGTCCTCACGCTTGGCCTCGCGGCGGACGAACCCAGCCTTCTCGAGCCGGTCGATGAGACCCGTCATGGCCGAGTTGTCCACGCCGATCATCTGCCCGAGTTCCGACATCATCCGCCCGTCCCGCTCTTTCAGCAGGAAAAGAACCGTTGCCTGGGGGACGGTGAGCCTCACCCCTTCCCCGGCCAGGAGGCCGTGAAGGTGAGTCCGCAGAGCCAGGTGGCCCATGGAGATGAGATAGATCAACCGATCGTTTTCCGCCATTTCAGCCCCTTTGCCGGTAGTATCAATAATTGACACATAAACTATTGTTCGCCGGCTGTCAATTTCATTCCGGCCTGTCCCGTCCGGCCTTTTTCACCCGTGGAACAATCCGCCTCATCCAGACCCTTAGAGGCTCGTCAGGGATTTGGAGGGAAAGGCTCAGAGTCCTGCCAATGGCGGGAACGCCTCCGGGGTAGTAGAAATAATGAAAAGAAAGGGTTTCGCCACCCGAAACGAAAGGAGGCACACCATGTTCACGCCGAAATCCATCCTGGTCCCCACGGACTTCTCGAAGTTTTCCGACAGGGCCGTGCAGCAGGCCGCGGACATCGCCGAACAGAACAACGCGAAGGTCTTTCTCCTGCACGTCGTCGACAAGCTTCAGCAATGTGCCATCGACTACTGCATCCCCCTGGAGACGATGATGAGGGTTCAGTCCGACAGCGAGAAGGAGGCCTCCAAGAAGATGCAGGAGGAGGTCGACAAGATCGTGAAGGCGAAAAAGATCGATGTGGTCTTTGACGTCAAGTCGGGGATCCCTTACGAGGAGATCCTCAAGGAGCAGCAGGAGCGCAAGGCCGACCTCATCGTCATCGCGTCCCACGGCCGGACGGGGCTCCTGAAGAGCCTCATCGGCAGTGTTGCCGAGCGGGTGATGCGGGAGGCGAAATGCCCGGTACTGCTCGTCCGGTGACGAAGATCCTGCAGTTCCTATGCGTGCCGGCGGCTCCCCGGCGCGCGGGTTGCCGTGCGCCGAAACGGAAAGAGATCCCGGCCCCCGAAATCTATGAGGAAACGAGTGGCTCGCCTTGAAGAAGGGGCGGTTCGGAGGACAGCGTAACCAAAATCGGCGGGACCTCGTCGATCCCGCCGATTTCATGTCGCAGCCCCGCCGATCCGCGTGTCACGCCGTGGCCGATTTTTTGCCCTCCGTCCTCCCTTCGTCGAGAAGCACCTCGACAGCAACGGGGTTGGCAATCGTGTTGTAGACGGGCGAGTACTTCGCGGCCATGCGGATCAGCTCCCGCTTCTTCTCGTCCGGGATGTCGGCGTCGATGGTGAAATAGACGCGAATCCGTTCGTAGCCCACCGTCACGTCCTCCGAGATCCCCAGAAACCCCCTCAGGTCCAGGTCCCCCTCCAGGCGGGTCGATAGGCCCTTGATCTCGATCCCCCGGGCGGCCGCGTGGGCGATGAGGCTCGTCGTCAGGCAGCCCGAAAGCCCGACGAGGACGTATTCCACCGGGTTGGGACCGGCGTTGCGGCCCAGGAGGACCGGCGGCTCGTCGATCTCGAAGTCGATCGGCTTGCGCGAGATGTCTTCCTGCAGGGCGCCGTAGAAATCCTTGACCGTGGCCCGGTTGTGCGTTCCCTCGAGGCACCGATTGGTCGCACGAAATTTGAACTTCGCGATTTCCGGGTTCTTCCGGATGGCTTCGATGGTCTCCGTCAGCTTGCTTACGTCAATCCCGTTGATGCGTTTTTCTTTTTCCATGATGTGTGCCTCCTTTCTGCATCGCGGCACAACGTGCGCCTGTCTGCAGGATGCCTCAGGCCGCAAGGGTCGTCTATCGGGAAATCCGTGATGTCCGGGAATGAAAACACTCAGCGGCTTCTTAGGGAACGGATTGGTGCGCCCGGCGAGGGCTCTGAATGCGGGGAGGGTTGGCTACTTCTCGAGCGAGACCAGCCCTTCTCGAACGGCGTATTTCGTCAGCTCGGCGATGCTGTTCATCTTGAGCTTCTGCATCATGTTGCGGCGGTGGGTCTCGACGGTCTTGATCCCCAGGTTCAAATGACCCGCAATTTCCTTTGCGCTCATGCCCTCGGCGATGAGCTGCAGGATCTCGCGCTCGCGGGGCGTCAGCACGTTGCCGGACATCAATGTCGCCTCGGAGATCTTGGTCAGGTACCCTTTGACGACGACATCGGCGATCTTGGGGCTCAGGTAGGTGTGGCCGGCGGTGACGTTCCGGATGGCATGGCTGAGCTCGTCGAAGGCGCAGTCCTTGAGCAAATAACCGGACGCCCCCGCTTCCAGCATGCCGAGGACGAACCGGCGGTCAGAGTGCATGGACAGCGCGATCACCCTGACGTGCGGCATTTCGGCGATGATCTTGCGGGTCGCCTCGATTCCGTTCATGTCGGGCATCGAGACATCCATGATGACCACGTTCGGGATCAACTTCTGCGTGAGACGGATCGTCTTACGGCCGTTCTCTGCCTCGGCGACGACCTCCATCCCTGTTTCCTTTTCGATCAGGGTTCGCAACCCGTCGCGGATGATCTTGTGGTCGTCGGCAAGAATAACCCGGATGCTCATGCTTTAGCCTCTGCCTGCTGATCTGGTTTTGCTCCTGCGCCGGCCGTCCCAGCCTATCCACTTGATGCAACTATAGCAGCGCCTCTTTCTGCATGAAATCAGGGGAGCGCTGAAATGACCCGAACCATTCCCTTAGATTCTATCATAGTTTGGATTAGGCACGGCAAGGCAAATTGCCCGGCCATTTCATCAATGCACCGATGGCAGTGCCTCTCAGGCTCGATTACACTGGTGCCTCTCGCAGGGGCCGGCGCCCCAGCCCCAGGGGACCGGCAGTCATCTCGTGGACCCGTCATCCGTGGACAGAAAGGAGGTCTCCCATGGCGAACCTGCAGCACATGACCACCGAGTGGCTTGCCGCCAACCGACACCGGATGGTGAACTGCCAATACCAGCCGGGCAACCTGATCATCTCGAAACAGGCATGCCGGGCGCGCAGGGAAAAAGCGAAGAGAGAAAACCTTGACGATACCATGCAGGGAGATTTCTTCGAATACGTCCACAAGAAAGGGCTCGCCATCTGTCTGGGCTGCGCCAGCGGCCGCAACGGCGGGCGAAAACCCTTGCCGTCGTCACGGGTCTGAATCGCATGCCGGCGTGCTGGGCCGGAGCGGAATCGAGGACGTCCCGCCGTATCCTGGCCCTCCGCCGCGCCGTTCGATGATCCTTGCGACACGTTGACGCGCTCCGCAGCGCTCCGGCCGGACAGGTGACAGCCCCATGTATTGCGATCATTTCTGTTTGCGAGAAAAGCCATTCAACATGACCCCCGACCCTCGCTTTCTGTTTCTCAGCGAGGGCCACCGGGATGCCCTGGCGCATCTCGCCTACGGGATCGACCACCGGACGGGGTTCATCGCGTTGACGGGCGAAATCGGAGCCGGCAAGACGACGGTACTACGGGCGCTTTTGACTCAACTCGATCCCGATCGCTACTGCACGGCACTGATCTTCAATCCGTGCCTGTCCGCGCCGGATCTTCTTCGGGCCGTCAACCGGGAATTTCTGCTTCCGTCGGAGGGCCTCGAATCCCCGGCACTTCTCGAAGCCCTCAACCGGTTTCTCATTCGCCAGCACGAAAAAGGGAAGATCGTCGTCCTGGTCATCGACGAGGCGCAGAACCTCCGGCCCGAGGTCCTCGAGCAGATCCGGCTGATCTCCAACCTGGAGACGGACCGCGAGAAGCTCCTGCAGATCGTACTCTCCGGGCAGCCGGAGATGGTTCAACTGTTAGAGAGGAAGGAACTGCGCCAGCTCAACCAGCGGATCGTTGTCCGGTACCACCTACGCCCCATGACCCCGCACGACACGTCCCTCTATATCCTGCACCGCATGAAGGTCGCCGGCGCGAAAGGGACCCCCTCCTTCACGAAGGGCTCCGTGCAGCGGATATACCGCTATTCCGGCGGCCTGCCCAGGCTTGTCAACATCGCCGCCGACCGCTCCCTTCTGGCAGCCTACACGCGAAACGCGCAGACTGTCACCGCTCGGATCGCATCGGTGGGTATTGCCGATGTGAAATCCGAGCGGGCTTCGCGCCGATGGAAAGTCTTGGCCGGCGCAGGTCTCGCAACTGCCATGCTCGCGGCGGCAGCGGGGATTCATTTTTACGGGCAGGAGCTGCTGGAGCATTTCAGGCCGCCTGCGCCCGCCGCTGCGGCGCAACCCGTGACGGCAACCGTGCCGACCCCTGAGCCGCCTCCGAAGAAACTCGAGGCCGCATGGAGGGGGTCGAGCGAGGAGGCAAGCGCCCGAGCCGCGTTCAACGCGCTGGCCGGGGCATGGAACATCAATCCGATCGAGGGCCCCGCCGATCTGAGCGATCCCCGGACGATGGAGCGGGCGGTACGGGAGGCAGGATTATCCCTGTGCCGGTTTTCGGGGAATCTGGGCGGCCTTTTGCGCCTGGACAGCCCGGCCATCCTCGAGATGCGGCTTCCTGGATTGCCGGATCGGCGTTACGCCGCCCTGACGGGGACTCGGGAAGGACAGCTCCGGATGGATGTGTTCCCGGGCGAAACCGCAACAATCACGGCTCTCGACTTGGAACAATGCTGGACCGGCCGGGCGCTCGTCGCCTGGAAAAACCCGCTGGGGTTCCCGGACCGTTTGCTGCCCGGTTCGAGCGGAAAGAACGTCCGCGATCTGCAGCGACTGCTTGCGCAGGCGGGGGCCTACGCGGGCCAGGTGACGGGCCGGTACGACAGGCAGACGGTTTCGGCAGTACGGGAATTCCAGTCGGGCAGGGGCCTCGAGCCGGATGGCATTGCGGGCCAGCAGACGCTGATCCTCCTGTACCGTGCCGCGGACCGGGCCGGTTCGCCCGGACTCGAAAGGTGATGCGGGATGAGTCTGATCCTGGACGCGTTGAAAAAACTCGATCGCGACCGGGCCGCCGGCAACGCAGGCAGGCGTGATCTCTCCGCCGAGATCCTGAAGGCGGGCGATTCCCCCCGCCGAAGCGGCCTCGTGCCCCGCGTGATTACGCTGGGGGTCACGGCATGTGTTGCAGCCCTGGTGACCTTCCTCGCCGTCGGAGGTCCCGGCCCGCGGAAGGGAGGACCGTCCCCTGCACCCTTCGCGGCCCCGGTCCAGGCCCCGCCGGCGGCGCCTGCTCCTGTACCGCCCGTGCCCGCCGAGACGGCCGGTAAACATGCCCAGGCACCGACCACCCCGCCGGGCACCCCTGCGCCTCCCGAAGCCGCCGCCGCGGCGAAGCAGCCCGGAAGGGAAACAGGGGACATCGAACCGGCTGCGAAGGGACGGGCTTCCGCAAGGCAGGATCACTCCAAGAAGGCGCCAGCCCGGTCCGGGGAGAACGAAGCAGTGCGCCCGGCCGTGAAGATCTCGGGGATCGTCTGGCAGGAGGAGCGCTCAGAGCGCAAGGCCATGATCAATGGAAGGGTCGCCCGGGAAGGGGAGACGGTGGACGGCATGAAGATCCTCGAGATCCACCCCACCCGCGTCAAACTATCTTACGACGGGAAGTCCTTCAACGCCGGCATGTTCGAATAGGATGCCGTCCCCATGCCACCGGCAATTGCCGGTCAAGAGCGCAACAAACCCCTGCCGTGCAATCCTTGTTGCATCTTTTGCACCCCCTTCTTCTACATCTTGGAGGGATGTCTCCTATAACCGAATGTTGGGTGACGTTCATCTCGCGGCCTTTCGCCGTCAAGAACAAACGGCGGAGCCTATCAACCCTTCCCGTGCTCTCGTTCCGACCGGGCAGGAGGCGCCGTGAATGGACTCGGTATCATGGCCCGGCTTGTATATTCAGAACCGCGCCAGTGCCATAGTCGACCAGGTAGAGTTCTCCGGCGGAATCCTGCCCGAAAGCGCTGACGATCCGGTTATGGGTGAGCAGCAGCGTCCGTTGCCAGACGCCGGGACTGACTTCTTGCAGTCCCCAGAGGCGACCGCTGGAAAAATCGCCGAAGACATAGTGCCCTACCAGGCCTGGAATGAATGCGCCCCGGTAGACGAAGCCCCCGATGACCGCGATCCCCCCGTCCGCATCGTGGGCATACTCGGTGATTGGCAGAGTCAGTCCTGTCGAGTTGCAGGAAGTGCCCGGAGGGTAGCAGTGGCTGCCTTCCATGATGTTCCATCCGAAGTTCCCTCCGCCGACGATCAGGTCCACTTCCTCAAAACTGCTTGGGCCGACATCTCCGGCAAAGAGGCGCCCCGTGCCACGGTCGAATGAAAACCTCCAGGGATTGCGAAACCCATACGCCCAGATCTCGGGAAGCCCGCCCCCCGCCGCAAAGGGGTTGTCGGCCGGAATCGCGTATTGCTTCCCGGGGGCAAAGGAACCATCGACATCGATGCGTAGTATTTTGCCAAGCAGCACTTGAAGGTCCTGTCCGTTGGCGCCATTGTCGCCGCCGTCACCGAGTGCGACGTACAGGAAGCCGTCATGGCCGAAGGCGAGCTGTCCCCCGTTATGGTTGTCGAAGGGTTGATTCACAATCAGTAACGGCCGCTCGCTGGCCACATCGGCCTGATTCGGATTGATGTTGGATGCAGAAAACTCGGAAATGACGGACTGGAGTTGAGTACCCACGCGGCGAGTATAGTGGACGAAAAATCTTCTCGTGGTATTGAAATTCGGGTGGAATGTCAGCCCGAGCAATCCTTTCTCCCCACCGGATTCGACCAGAGTGGTTACATCGAGGAACGGCGTCGGAAGCACGGAAGCATTCTGAATGATGCGGATGGTTCCTCCCTGTTCGATCACGAACAAGCGTCCCGTGCCGTCGTCCGGCGCTTCAAGGCCTATCGGAGCGGTGAAACCCGCTACGAAGCCGGAAAGTACGATCGGCTGTGACGGGGGCGGGGCGGGCGTTGCACCGTCTGAGCCCCCCCCTCCGCCCCCACATCCGCAAAACAGCAACAGCAACAGTCCCATTCGCAGAGACAGGCAGGATAAAGAGGAAATGACAGGGGCGCGATATTGTCTCATCGGAACACCTCCGCTTGTGCTTCCTACGCCAGGTTTCTACACTGATACTATGCTGAAGGCCCCATGCGTTCCAATAGGATAAACCCTGATACTGCCCTATCCGATAGATGATTTGTGCTTCAGGATATGGATGACGGGCAATGGCCCGGCTCATCGCGGGAACCCGTTGTCAGCGGTCCTGTTCACTGTACGTCCAGGATGAAGTCGGTAAAGATCATCTTCCATGCAACGAGGATCAAAAACAGGGAAAACAGGACGACTGCGGCCAGGCCGATACGCTTCTGGATGGAAGGGATCGTCTGGGCAAGACTGGCGATTTTCACGAAAGGCATCAGGATTCCCACTCCTGTGCCCAGTATCGTCGCGCCGAACAAGGCCAGGTACAGGGGATAACCGATGTGGCCGTATTCTTTCTGCAGTAGGCAAAAAGGACAGTGATGGGTCGGCAATTCGTAGACGTAAGGGGAAATGAACGACAGGATGGAGAGGATGGAGACAATAAAACACAACGCGCTCAGCGCGCTGAACAGATAGCCCCCTTTGCGCTTCAGGGAGTAAACCAGGCCTGACCCCAGCGTGAACGCCATCACGACGAAGAAGACGATCTTCATGATAGCGGCCGGCAACGCCGTAATGTCGGATGAGCCGTCTGCCGCATCGCCGCTGAACAAGCTGCCACAGCAGGATGTGATGATATTCGGAGCGAGTCGGGCAAAATAGTTCGCCTGCAGAACGCTCTCGACGGGGATCAGCACGGCTAGGGCGAGAAGAAGGCCGTACCGTTTCCTGATGAGGGGATAATCGGAAGCCCGGTTGTCAGTATAATTCAGCAGAAGCCAGAACCCCGCCAGGAGAAAATTCATCACTTTGAAAAGAAGCACCGGATAACCGTAGGCGTTTGCATACAGGGACCCCGCTGCGCACATGGCACCTACGAAAAAGGGGTAAATGCGGTCGACAGTGTAAACGAAAAGGAAAAGCGATATCAGCTGAAAACCGAACGCGTAGCAAAGCATGCTCGAGACGAGGTATGTCTTACGCTCAAGCGAAAGCTGCAGCTCGCTGCCGCTTCTAAGGTCCCAGCGCCTCAGGATCTGGATCCCGCAAGTCGCTGCGTACAGAACCATGAAGCAAATGAATGCCGAGGAGAACAGCAGGGCGAGGATCGCCGGATGAAAGATCATGCTTCCATCTCCGCTATCCGTCCGTCCCGGAGGTCGATCACACGATTGACCCGGGACGAATCGTAAACGAGGCTGTCGTGGCTTGCGATCAGGACGGTCCTGCGCTCATCGGCCAATTTACCCATGATTTCCATAAACTCCTGGGACAGCCGTGTGTCCAGGTTTGCCGTCGGCTCGTCGGCGATTATGTAACGAGGGTTGTTGATCAGTGCCCGCGAAATGGCCACACGCTGCGCCTCCCCGCCGGAGAGCCATTCCGTTTTCGCCTCCGCCTTCTGCACCATTTTGAAAGCGTCCAGCAGATCGAGGGCCCGTCGCTTGAGCGAGGCGTGCCTTTCCCCCAGGGGATAAGCGGGAATCATCACGTTTTCCAGCACCGTCATCCCTTTGATCAGGTTGCATTGCTGGAAGATAAAGCCGAACAGGCTCTGCCGGATCTCCGTCAGAAACCGCTCGGGCAGGCTGGTGATTTCCCGGTCGTTGAGCCGGATCCGCCCCGACGTCGGTCTCGACAGGCAACCAACCATCGACAGCAGCGTCGTCTTCCCGGAACCGCTGGGCCCCCTGAAGACGGTCATCGTCTCCGATTCGATCCGCAGCGTGATGCCCTTGACGGCAACAAACTCGTTCGGTTTCCCCGCGTTGAAGACTTTCCGGATGTCGATAAGATCGATCATCCCCCTTACCTCATCACCGAATCAGGGTCCGACGTGGCCACCCGCCATGCCGGGATGATCGTCGCCACGGTGTAGGGGACGACGGCCAGAAAGAACAGGATCGACAGTTCGAAGAAGTCCAGGGAAGGGATCATTCTGAACCGGGGATAGAGGACAGACCAGCCCTTCATCACGGGTTCGAAGAGGGCCGCCGAGGCGAAATAGACGTGAACGTAGGCAAGCAGCACGCCCGCAAAAAAGGCCGCCAGCGAGACCGCCGTGCCTTCCCAGAACTTCATGAGGAGCACATCGGAGGTCTCCCACCCGATGGCCTTGAGAATGCCGATCTCCCGTCTCTCCTCGGAACTCAGGCCCGAGGCCTTGTCCCAGGCAAGAATCCCGAAGGCCAGCAGGACACCTGACAGGATCGCGATGAGGATTCCGCCGCGCCAGTCGAACACGGCGTCATAGGTCCGGAGAATCTCCTGTTTCAGAATCTGCCTCGTGTCGGGCAGCAATTCGGCCGCCTTCAGGGCCACTGTCGGCATCTCCCGGGGGTTCCGGATCCGTACCGCCAGGTCGGTGGCAAACCCTTCCGGCACGCCGAACAGGATGCGAAAATCCCGCTCCGTGACCAGAACTAGGTCCGACGAAACCATTTCCGATTCCGACGAGAGGGTGCTCTGTATCTCGAGGTCGACAAGTTTCCCGTCGTACGTCCGGAACTCCATCGTGTCCCCCTCCTCTGCGAGGCGCACCCTCGATACGCCATCCCCGATGATGATCCTGCCCGCGGCGAGATCGGAATCCGCAGGGACCATGAGGGTGTAGTTGGCGCCGACGACAGGGTCATAATAATACCCCCAGAGCCTTGCCTTCGCCGAGCTCACCCCGCGGATCGGCCGGACCCGTTCCAGGTAGGACGTCGGAATGAGTTCGTGGCGCCCCGCCATCATGCGCTGGATGATCAGATCGGGTGCCTCCTTCAGGGCGGCGGCGGACTCTTTCCTCATGGACTGGACGAAAAAGACCACCGAGGCCAGCAGAAACACCACGAGAGCGTAGACGAAGACGAGAGAGGCATTCTTTCTCTTTCGCCGGAAGAGCGACGACAGGGTGAAATCGATGAGATGCCTCTGTCTCTCAATCCATTTTTCCATGGATCCTCCTCAGCGCCGGGGGAGGCGGTACCAGCGTACCCGACGGGAAATGCTCGAACGACAGGGGGGCGTTCTGGAACGGGGTGTGCAGGTCGGCCTGCGAAACGTGCCGCGTGTAGCTTGCCTCCGTGACGAGGCACAAATCCGTCAGGTCGAGCCTCGCGACCATATCCGCCTTGGCCTTGAATAGCGCCTCCCCCGCATTCCCCCGAACCCACGCGTGGGTCAACACCAGGCCCAGGAGCACGCTGTTGACGGAAAGGTACAGGAACAGGATCGTTGATTTTCTCACGGCTCTAATCCAGCCCCCTGATCAGTTCGGGATGGACGTCCTTGAACCGCAGGAGGGACTTTCCTTTGTGGTCTTTCATGAATCCCCTGGCATCGGCTTCCTTTCCGAAAGGAATGAGTTCCTTTCCCATGGGCCCGAAGACATCGCTCCCGGTGACGTACCAGGCCGTCGTTCCGTCGACGGGTTCGAGGCTGTAGTAATCGGTCACGTAAATCGCAACGACATCCCCCGCACTTTTTACCGGGGCATACTTCTTCAGGTTGAGGGTATACTTGAACAGGTCCTTGGCCCCATCGAAGACGGCATAGGAGCCGTCGTTGAAAATGACCTGGGCGACAAAGTCCGGGTATTTGGCCACAAACATTCCACAGACGGGGCACTTGTCCCTGGCGGCGGGCCTGACGGGTTTGCGCTCCGCAGCCCCCACCGGGGACGTTGCGAACAATACGAGCAGCATAATCGCAGCAACACGTTTCATCTGGGCCTCTTGAGATGCAACTCGGATCGATCGAAGAAATCCCCCCTTTCCCCCTTTGGGGAAGGGGTAAGAATCAGGCCCCCTCCTTTGACAAAGGAGGGCAGGGGGAGATTTTATGAACGGACGTGGAAGCCCATCTAGTGCTTGTGCTCCATCATCCGCATCTTTCTTTTGTCCCGGATCATCTTCGTGTCGGAGTACATGTCTTCGTAGGCGGCCTTCATGGCGTCGTCATAGGCGGCGAGTTTCCCGCCGTGCTGGCCGACGAATGTCTCGGCGTCCCCTTTTTGTGCGAAAGCCCACTTGGCATTCCGCGTCATGACGCCCATCTTTCTTCCGCCCAGAACCCACGTCGCCTTCTCGGCATCGATGAGGGCCTTCGTGCTGTAGTCCGCCACCAGGACCCCCTTCGGCGTTTTATCGATATTCAGGGCCAGGTCCACCGCGGCGCAGTGAATGCTGCAGGTGCCCACGGCCGTCCCGTCGCTGTACTCGACGAGCATGCGGCTGTGGGCAAACTTCTCCCGGTCCATCCCGCAGTATTTACAGGATGAGTGCTTCTTTACGTCTTCCTGGGCGAGAGCTGCCAAGGTCATGCAAAGAACGAACACGATGGCCATGAAAACAAAGAGAATCTTTTTCATTGCTACCTCCCGTCAGTGTGCTTGCACTCCCGGCCGTCCCCGTCCGGGTTGTTTTCATTTCGTAGACGAGGCAAGGGACGATGACTCGCGTTCAGGGACAGGATCCACGCCGGATCGCGGCTCCTGAACGGCGAGTTCCCTTTTCAGCACAAAATGCCACTTCCAGACCTGGTAAATGGCCGGATAAACGAGAAGCTCCAGCAGAAAGGAGGTGAAGATCCCCCCGATCATGGGGGCTGCGATCCTCTTCATAACGTCGGAGCCGGTCCCGATGGACCACATGATCGGCACAAGTCCGAGGAAGGCGGTGGCCACGGTCATGAACTTGGGCCGCAGCCTTCGGACAGCACCGTAGAGGATGGCATTCTGCAGGTCGCCGAGGCTCCGGAGGCGGCCTTCCTTCTTCGCTCGCTCATAGGCAAGATCCAGGTAAAGGAGCATGAATACGCCCGTCTCGGCGTCCACGCCGAGAAGCGCGATCAGGCCGACCCAGACGCCGATGCTCATGTTGTACCCGAGAAGATAAAGGAACCAGAACGCACCGATGGCGGAGAAAGGGACGGCCAGAAGCACGATCATCGTCTTGGTGACGGACCGGGTATTGAGATAGAGAAGCAGGACGATCAGGAACAGGGTCAGGGGGATCACCTGGATCAACCGCTCCCTCACCCGCTGCATGGCTTCGTATTGGCCGCTCCACAAGATGGCATAGCCCGGAGGGAGCTGCACCTTCTCCCGGAGGAGCGTCCCCGCCTCATCGATATAGCTTTGGGCATCACGGCCCGCCACATCCACATAGACATAGCCCGTGAGCAGGCCGTCCTCGTTGCGGATCATGGAAGGCCCGCTGACGACACTCACCCGGGCAAGCTGGGAGAGGGGGACCTGTTTCTGGCCTCCGGAAACCGGCACGAGGACGCGTCCCAGCGCGCTCATGTCCGATCGGAAATCGCGCATGTAGCGGACATTCACCGGGTAGCGCTCACGCCCCTCGACGGTGGCGGTCACGTTTTCGCCGCCGATGGCCCTCTGGACGACCTCCTGCGCCTCCTCAACGCTCAAGCCGTGCCGGGACAGCGCCCTGCGGTTCCACTCGAAGTCCAGGAAGTAGCCGCTGCCCGTTCGCTCCGCGAAGATGCTGCGGGTTCCCTTCACCGGGCTCAGGACCGATTCGACGGCGGCCCCTATCTCTTCGATCGTGTCGAGGTCGGAGCCCGATATTTTCAGCCCGACCGGCGTGCGCAGGCCCGTGCTCAGCATCTCGATCCGCCCCCGGATCGGCATGGTCCATGCGCTGGCCAGTCCCGGCAGGGCCAGGGCCTTGTTCATCTGGGCGACGAGCTCCTCCTGGGAGAGATGATCCGGCACGATGTGACGAAGAACCGCCTGTACCCCGTCCGGCGCCCATGAGGAATACCAGGTGTCCTTGCGTCTCCAGTCAGACTTCGGTTTCAGGATGATCACCGTTTCCAGCATGGACAGGGGCGCCGGGTCCGTCGACGTGCCTGCCCGGCCTGCCTTGCCCAGGACGCGGTCCACTTCGGGGAACTGTTTGATGATCCGGTCAGTGACCTGCAGCACCTTCTGCGCCTCGGTGATGGAAATGCCCGGCATCGTCGTGGGCATGTAGAGAAGGGATTCCTCGTCAAGGGGGGGCATGAATTCAGATCCGAGTTGAAAATAGACGGGGATGGTGACGAGCACCAGGACGAAGGCCCCGCTGATGACGTGACGAGGTTTCTTGAGCGTCCAAATCGCCACGGGTTCATAGAGCCGGTTGAGGGCTCGGCTGACGGGGTGCTTTTCCTCCGGCTGGATGGTGCCAACGAAGACCGTGTTGGCGGTCTTTGCCAGCCAGGTCGGCTTGAACGAAAAGGCCTCGCGGTGAGTGAGAAACAGCCTCACGGCCGGATCCAGCGTGATGGCCAGCACGGCGGCGATGATCATGGAGAGGTTTTTCGTGTAGGCCAGGGGCTTGAACATCCGTCCTTCCTGCGCCTCCAGGGTCAGCACGGGCAGAAAGGAGACGGCGATCACCAGCAGGGCGAAGAAGCTGGGGCCGGCGACCTGCTTGACGGCCTTGAGAACGACGTCCCTCGAATCCCCCGGACAGCCCTCTTTCTCCCACTCCTCGAGGTTTTTGTGAGTCTGCTCCACAACCACGATGGCGGCGTCCACCAACGTCCCGATGGCGATGGCGATCCCGCCCAGGGACATGATGTTGGCCGTGACCCCCAGCCACTTGAACAGGATAAACGAGGTCAGTACCGCAACGGGGATGGTGATGAGCGGGATGATGGCGCTGGGGATGTGCCACAGGAAGATGAGGATGACGGCGGCCACCGTGAGAAGGACCTCGGAGAGGGTTACCTTCACATTGCCGATGGCGCGCAGGATGAGCTGAGAGCGGTCGTACACAGGGACGACTTTAACGCCGGGGGGGAGTCCCGGCTCGATGTCGGCGATCTTCGCCTTGACGCGTTCGATGACGTCGAGTGCGTTCTGGCCGTGGCGCATGACGATGATGCCGGAGACCGCCTCCCCCTCACCGTCGAGGTCTACGGCCTCCCGCCTGAGGTCGGGTCCGAGGACCACCTGCCCGATGTCCTTGATACAGATGGGGGTGCCGTTTTCACTCACGGTCAGGACGATGTCCCTGAAGTCCTCGATGGAACGCGCATAGCCCCGGCCCCGAATCATGTATTCAGTGCCGCCGAATTCGATGAGCCGGCCTGCGGCCTCGCTGTTGCCCTTTCTGACCGCCTCGACGACACGGCCGATGGACAGGCCGTAGGCCTGCAGCCGGTTGGGGTCCACATTGACCTGGTATTGCTTGCCGAAGCCGCCCACGGAGGCCACCTCGGAGACGCCGGGGACGGCCTTCAGGTGGTACCGGAGGTACCAGTCCTGGATGGAGCGCAACTCGGCGAGGCTTTGCCTGCCGGATGTGTCGGCGAGGACATACTGGTAGACCCACCCCAGGCCCGTGGCGTCGGGCCCGAGTTCGGTCTTCGCCCCCTCGGGCAGGCGTGTGAGCACCGACGAAAGGTATTCCTGGGTTCGGGCCCTGGCCCAGTAGATGTCGGTGTCGTCCTCGAAGATCACGTAGACGAAGGAATAGCCGAAATCGGAAAACCCGCGGACGGCTTTGACACGGGGAGCGCCCAGCATGGCGGTGACGATCGGGTAGGTCACCTGGTCTTCCATGATGTCGGGGCTTCGGTCCCAGCGCGAATAGATAATCACCTGGGTGTCGGAAAGATCCGGGATGGCGTCCAGGGGGACATTCCTGAGCGACCACCAGCCCGCGGCGCAGGCCACGAGCACCACGGCGAACACGAGGAACTTGTTCTTCACCGAAAAATCGATGATGCGGTCAATCATTGCCTTCCACCGGCTTTACTGCGTAGCGAGCGGGGTCCCTGTCGAAGCGTTCCTTGCAATCCGAGGAGGAGAAATAGTAGGTCCTGTCCTGGTGGATGCTGGTTCTTCCTTCCTTCAGCGCCTTCTTCACGGAGACGGCGGCTCCGCAGACGGGGTCTTTTTCAATCGTCCCGTACATCCCCGCCGCCGCCAGTTCCATCCGGCTTTCGGAATCGATGAGGAAGTTGCCCGAAACGACGATTCGCTCCCCCGGTTCGAGACCTCGGGTGATTTCGACGCGGTTGCCGAACCGCCATCCCGTCTCCACCTGGCGCGGCTCGAAGAAGCCGCTGCCGCGGTCGACGAAGACGGTCTGCTTGAGACCCGAGTCCAGGACCGCGTCGGCCGGGACCGTAACGGCCGGCGGGAAGGTGACGGGGAGCTCCACGTCCACGAACATGTCGGGCCGGAGGACAAAGGCGGGATTGTCCGCCTCGAGGCGCATCTTCAGGGTCCGCGTCGCGGAGTCGAACTGGGGCGGGGTGGCGCTGATCTTCGCCGTGAATGTCTTCTCCATCTGGGGGACGATAACCTTCGCGACGGTGCCGGGCTTGAGGTGCCGGGCCTCATTCTCGAAAAGGTCCATCACGACCCAGACACGCCGCAGGTCGGCGATCCTGAAAAGCTCCGTTCCCTTGCTGAATCTCTGGTTGGGGGTTATGTTCCGGGCGAGGATGAATCCCGGGGCGGGGGCAAGAATCTGCACGTCCTGCGTGCGCTGCCCCGTCCGCGCGATTTCCTCGATCTGCTTCTCGCTCATCCCGAGGTTTTGCAGGGCCTCGGCGTACTGCTGGTTGCTGACCCGGGACAGGGTAGTCTGTGCGGAAACTCTTTCCCCTTCGGCCTTCTGGCGGGCTATGGCACCGAGTGACACGATATAGGCCTGCTGGGCGGAGAGAAACTCGGGGCTGTAAAAGGTAGCCAGCCGCTCGTCCTTTTTCACGAGGGTGCCCGTCGGGTTGTTGTAGGTCTGGCGTATCCAGCCGTCCACGGCGGCATTGATCTGGTAGATGCGGGTCTCATCGGCGGCGACCCTGCCCAGCACCCGCAGGGTGTGGGCTTCCGCGGATCTTTCCACAGGGGCCAGGCGGATGCCCATGACCTGCTGTTTTTCGGGGCTGACCCGGACCGTGCCGGAAGGAAATGTGTCTTCCGAAACGGCAGATCCTGTTTTTCCGGCGGGTTGAGGCGGCTCTGTGACGGCGGTTCCCGCTCCGGGACCCACCGGCGAGCCGGACCAGTAGCCTGCAAGGTACGCAGCAGCGGCGCACAGGAAGACAGCGGCAACATAATGGCGTTTCTTCATGGATGACGATCCCTCACCTGGCAGCCATGTCTACGGGGCAACGCATAGGCTCGCCCCCTGATTCGGGGATGCTCGTCGAAGCAGCCGTGCTGTTCATCGGATGAACCATGAAACACCAGAACAGCCCCGCAAATGAATCGGTCAATGCCATATTCATCCATTCGAAATCCCTTACTCTTTCCTAAGGGTATGGATGAGTTGCGTCGATGACCCCGGGGTTGGTGCGTGCCGCGACGGCGGACAGGTTCCTGACCGTGACGGCCGGCCGAGAAGGGCTGGAGCGGGCTCTGCCGGTTCCCTCGTGCAGGCAGGATGGACGAGCTGCCGACATCTTCCGGGAGAACCGCCGTTTTCGGATAGCCTTCTTGGAGGCTGCTGTCTTGTTGGCAGAAAGGAATATTTTCCGTCTCTGCGTTATAGCCCTGCACGATGAGCGTGCGGCGGTGAAGGGGGCGAACAATCTCTTTACCCGGGCCAGGACATGGTGTAGAAAATTCGCATGACTTGTCTCCGGTCCCGACGCTTCAGCGTTTCCTGGCTGCATGGCTGCATTCCGATCCTAGGGGTCGGCGTGATCGTTTGTATTATGGCGGGGTCGGCCGACGCAGCGAGCCTTGTGGAGAGCAAAAAGGCAGGCGATTACGCAGTCGCAATCCAGATAGACAGAAACCCGCCGATCCAGGGGGTCAACAACCTGGACGTGGAAATCCGGGGACCGGACGGGCATGCGGTCACCGACGCGAAGGTCCTCGTGAATTACTACATGCCGCCCATGCCGAGGATGGCACCCATGAATTACAGGGTCGATGCCCCGTTCAGGGGCGGCAAATACCGGGTGGCGATGAACTTCATCATGGAAGGCCCCTGGTACATCGTCGTGAAGATCAATCACCGGGGAAATACCGCATCGGCCAAGTTCAATGTCAACGTGCCCTGACAGGGGAAAAGGCGGCGTATGCGGGCAGTCTTGTGCAACAGAGACGCCGCGCCGCGCGATATCCCGCCGTCTGCACATGTGCCGGCAAGCGGGGTTCATTCACCTCGCTGCACAGAACAGTTTGTAATCGTCAATCGACTTCTTGATTGTAGTGCCGGTCTGGATGGCAACCTTTTTTTGACGCTCCAAGTGCTGCAATCGGGCCATTGGGGCAATTCTGCCGTCCGATCCCGTTGCCTCGTAATTCGCCGTATCCTTTTTGATTTTTCCAGCAAGCAAATAGATGTCCGCATTAAGTGCCGCCAGGTATTTTTTGTTGAGGTCGCTCGCTTTTGCATAGTCGAAATGGATGGCATGACACATCAAGGATCTCGATCGATCGGCAAGAACCTGTTTTCCATTGAACGACTTGCTGTTGGCTGCTGCGGGCAGGACGGTTTTCAGATACCGCACATAGGTATCGGCCCGCAACTGATACGGTTTGACGCTTTTTCCCGAGTATGCGATCGCAAGAGAGTATTCTTTTGCAGCTCTGCCATAGTGTGAGTCTCGGAACTGCTTATCCCCCTCGTCCTCATGTTGTTTTGAGCGATTGACGCCGCCCACCGGCGGGAGTTCTTTTGTCTTCGTTACAAGGTCTCTTATGATCTGCTCATCCGTCCTGCCCTTCTTGAGAGCCGAATCCCTGTCGAAACCCCACCGATTCGACAACAACGTCGCAATTGCGGCATCGCTGAAACCACGGGTGATTAACTCGGACGCGTCGATGGCGGTCATGATTTCATCCATGCCGGGTACGGTGCCGGCGGGCTTTTCCCGAGTGGTCGCCCCGGGCATTGCAGCCGGGCTGCCTGCGGGTGAGTCCGGGGTTTGCGCCCCGGGCATCGGGGCCGGCGCTGCGGCGGGGCTGCCTGCGGGCGCGTTCTGGGTTGCCGTTCCGGGCATCGGGGCCAGTGGGCCGTCCGCGCTTCCTGCGGACCCTCCTTGCGTTGCGGTTCCGGGCATCGGAGCCTGTACGCCGGGGACGCCGCCGGCGGGCCCGTTCTGCGTTGTCTGACCCGGGAACGGGGCCTGCGCGTAGGCGGAGCAGGCAAACCCGGTCGCAATGATGTATGTGATGAGTGCAGTCCAATTCATAGTCCATCCCTCCCCCGTTGTTGTATGCCGGTTCGCGTCCGGGTATGCACACCGGATAGGATCCGCCGTTGCGGTCAAGGCATGCCCTGCATGGGCGTTTGGTCTGCGGGCTTTCCGTTTGCCGGCGGGGCAGGGGCAGGCACCGGGGCTTTCTTCAATCGGTTTGTCTCGCCTTTCTGCCCCTTCTCTTTCTTGATCAGCTCGTCCTTTCGAATCCTCCCCTGGCTGCTTTCGGCCATGTCGTCCACGTAGTCGGCCGTCACGTCCCTCGCCTCCTTCTGATCCTTCATCACGTGCGGGGTCAGGAGAATGATGAGTTCGGCCCTTGTCTTGTTGTCTTCCGTGTTCCCGAACAGCCATCCCAGGAGCGGAAGCTTGCTGAGCCAGGGGACGCCCGTCCGCGATTTCGTGGTGTCTTCCCGGATGAGGCCGCCGATGATGATGGTCTGGCCGTCCTGAACGACGAGGTTGGTTGCAGCTTCCGTCTTGTTGATGATGATCTGCGTCTCTCCAACATTGCCAAGGGGGATCGTCTGGAACGTGGAGACCTCCTGGCCGACTTCCAATGCCACGAGTCCCCCCTCGTTGACCCGGGGTTTCACCTTGAGGATGATGCCGATGTCCTTGTACTGGACAATCCGCTGCGGCGCCACACCGGCTTGGGCATAGGTCTCCGACGTGGTGATGGGGACCTGCTGGCCGACCTGGATTTTCGCTTCCCGGTTGTCGGAAACCAGGATGTGGGGTGACGCCAGCAGTTTCGCCTTGGAATCGGTTGCAAGGGCGGTGACGACCGCCCTGACCTGGCCCGTGGTGTCCGTGCCGACGAACGTGAATCCGGTTCCCGTCGGCTTGGTCGGGTCGATGTTCAGGTTCGAGGCATTGAGCCCGATCCTCATGTCGAAGTCCCCGAGACTTGCCTTGATGTAGTACGAGAGACCGAGGCTCAGATTGTCCGTCAGGGTCACCTCCGCGATGAGCCCCTCGATAACGACCTGTCTGGGCACGATATCAATTCTCGCCAGGGTTGTCTTGATGAGATCGTAGTCCTCGGGGGTTGCCAGAATGATGACGGCGTTCAGAATTTCGTCGGGGAAGATCCTTGTCACGTCGGAAACCAGTTGTTCTCCCCCGCCGGGTGCCGATACGCTCGTGGACGGGCCCGCCGCGGCGGGGGTTGCCGGAGCTTGCGGGAAGGTGCCCGGTCTCGCCGGCGCTGTCGCGGCTGTCGTGCCGCCGGAACCCCTTCCGGCCAGGAAGACCTGCTGTAGCGTGCCGGCTATATCCTTCGCCTTTCCGTTCTGACAATGGTAGACGAAAATCTGCGGCTTTTTCTTCTGCACGCTCTCATTGTCGAATACCTCCACAAGGCGAAGGAGACGCTTCACGTTGGCGTCGGTATCCACGATGATGATCTGGTTGCCCTTCGGGACATCGACGACGAGGGCATTTGCCGACAGGAAGGGGGTGATCATCCGGATGACCTCTGAGGACGAGGCATATCGAATGGGGACGACCTGCAGAAGCGATTTCCCGGTCGAGGGGATCCTGGTGGGGTCGCGCCCGACGGAGATGGGGGCGGGCTCCTTCGCGATGTCGGCAATCGGGACGATCCTGTAAAGTCCGCCGTCCTCCACGATGCCGATCCCGTTGAGCCGCAGGACGACCTCCATCAACGGCAGGACGCTTTCGCGGGGGACCGGCGCCACGGATCGGAAGGTTACCCGTCCTTTGACGCGGGGATCGACGATGTAATTGACCCTCAGGACATCTCCGAACACGGTCTGGATGAGGGAATAGACATCGGCGTCATCGAAGTTGAGGGTGACCATGCCACCGGCGGATGCCGCCAGGGTCCGTTGCTGCAGCACGGGCGGCTGTGCCGAGGGCATCGGGGGAGCGGACCCCGTCGGGGGTGCAGCGGGCCCGGGCCCGGCCTGGGGTTGTGGCTGCGTCGCCTGCGGGAATGGCTGCCCGGCTGGCGGCTGCACCGCCTGAGGTTGAAGGACGGTGGGTTCGCCGGGTTGACCCTGGGGCGGGATTGCGGGCCTGGCGGGCCGGGTGGACCGAGACCTGTCGTACCGATGGGGAGGGCCGATCGGTTGTCCCGACGGCGCTGATTGTTGCGCCAACTGTATCGAGACGGCAGATTCACCCGCACGGGCCGCTTCAACGGGCGGAACCCCGTCGAGTGTCAGCTGCGAAGAAGGCACGAGGAGTGCCAGCAGCACCGCGATGGTACGCAGGGGATGTAATGGTTTCTTCAGCAAGGCCGTACCCCTTCCTTCTTTTTCTGCATTCTCATGGAGGATGGAGCTGTGCCGGCGGTCCGCCGGACCGGATCACTCCCAGCTTGTCACATCCTTATCCTCCCCGTCGCCGCCGGGCTGTCCGTCTCTGCCATAGGACAACAGGTCGTATTCGCCGTGCGAACCCGGCGATTGATACTGATAGGGCCTGTCCCACGGGTCGGCGGGAAGGCCTTTTTTCAGATAGGGGCCTTCCCACTTGTCCGCTCCCGGATTGGCCGCCAGTGCATTCAGGCCCTCCTGTGTCGTCGGATATCTTCCCACGTCTAGCCGGAACTGATCCAGCGCCTGGCCAAGCAGTTCGACTTGCGCCTTTGCCGCGGACTGTTTCCCTTTTCCAAGTTTCGGGAACAGCCTGGGACCGACGAGGGCGGCCAGAAGCGCGATGATCGCCATAACGACCAGAAGCTCGATCAGTGTAAATCCTTTGCTGCCCTTGGGATGAAATCTGCTGAGAATCATGATCACCACCTCATGGATTCGGTGCGGTTCTCGGTGCGGTACTTCCCGGCATCGTTCTGGGCGGTGCAGCGGGCTGAACCGGCTGCTGGGAGCTGCCCGGCATCGATCTGGGCTGAACGGCCGGTTGAGCCGCCGGCTGGGACGGCTTGAACCTTGCCGGCGACGAGATGGAATGCGTCGTCTCATCGGAACGCGCCTTGTCCCGATCGCTTAGATAAACCACGATCCTGTCGTTCCCCTTCACCAGTTCGATTCTGTCTCTCTCTACTTCCTTCAGGACGTAACCGCTCAGGGATTCACCCTTCTTCAGTGCGATCTGCCTCTTTCCCCTGCCCGGTGTTGTCCGGGGGGACTTTTTGTCCTCCACGTATGCCATCCTCATCTCGTCGGTGATCAACGTGCCGTACAGAATAACCTCGGGTCTCGGTATTGCCGCGTCGCTTTTCTTTTCCGGGGGGAGCTTTCTCAACGGATGAAAAACATTTTGCTCTGCGATCTGCGCGTATTCCGAATAGACGGGCGCCGGGCCTGCCGTGGGCTCCTGGGCCGCCTGTCCCGCCGTCACCTCCGTCAGCGAGGGCGGCGTCACATTGACCGAGATATCCATCATCGGGACCGTGGCACAGAGGATGAGCGCCGCGGCGACGACCAAAAGGCCGAGGTTCAGGAGATTGACGCTCTTCAACAGGTATTGGGCAATCTGCATGTCAGTTCCCGGTTGTGAGGGCGGATATCTTCAATCGGACCATCAGGTCCCTGGGGTCGTTGATGTTTCGAATTCTCGCATCGATCTCCTTGACGACAAGATAGGGCGTCTGGGTCTCGATCGCGTAAAGGACATCCGCGAGAGCTTTGGCGTCGGGCAGGACGGCATCGATTGAAACGCTGATGAGTTTGAATTTTCCGAGGACTTCGGGCTTCTCCACCCTCTCGCTTGAGATGGTTCCCGACTTTCCCGTGATCAATCCCTTGACCGCATTCTGGAGTGACGCCGCCGCCAGCGAAGGCGTTTGCCCTTCAATCATCTTTCGGTCTTCGGCTTTTCTCAGATCCTTCAGCGCGACCAGTTGTTTCTCAATCTCCGGTTTTTGCGCAATGAGGGTGACGTATTTCTCCAGGGTCTTTGATTTTACAGCGGCCGCCTCCCGGATTGAGGAGACCTCCTCCTGCACCCTCAGGTAGCCGTATTCGTAAAGGGCCGCGGCTGCCAAGAGGACCATGACCGGGACGGCCACGGTGAGGATCGTGCTGTTTCTTATTCTCGCGATCAGGGCGTCTGGCTTCATTGTTTCCGCTCGAGCTCCATCTTGATGACGAACCGGTCGGCGTTCATCCTCGGGTCGCGGACTGTCGGAGAGGAGAATTCGACCTTCTGCAGATAGGCAGACCTTTCCAGCACGGGCAGAAGCTCCGCAGCCGAGCCGGAAGCATACCCCTCGATGTCTACACCCGTGTCCGTGATCCTCATCCTTGCAATCCATGCGCTTTTCGGGAGGATCGCCGTGAGTTCCTTGATGATATCCATGGTCATGGGTCTGCCCGCCTTGAGATCGTTGATGGCGGCGATTTCCCTGCTCACGCCGTCGATCTCTTTCCGGACGGCCTCGATCTTCCACGCTTCGGCTTTCCGCAGAGAGATCTGGCGGTCAAGCTCCTCCAATCGCTTCCCTTCGATCGCGATGGGGGAAATCATGAAGAAAATCGCGGCGCACAGCACGACCAGTCCAAGAATCGCCGTTACGACCATGGGCCTTACGGCATCGCGGCGGCGGCCTTTCGTAAGGAGATTCATTCCCGCGGCGTTCGGCCGCAGGGACGCGAGAACCCCGCCGAGCGCCGAATACGGAATGCCATCCCTTCGTCCGGGGATCTCGACCTTCAGGTCGATGTCGTCGAGGACCCTGCAGGGGGCCGTCACGAGCTTTTCCAAAACGGGATGCCCCCTGTCTGCCAGCCGCCCCCTCAGATGGAAAATGATCCGGTGGGGCTTCCCCTCAGTGCGCAGCTGATCGATAAACGGCGCGATCTCCTGCATGGCTCGGCTGATGATCGACTCGTCGCCATCGCCTTCGAGACGTTCCGCGAGAGCGGAGGACAGATCGCCGTTCCGGATCAGGGCGGCTTCATATCCGTGTTCGTCGATATCGAGGAATACGGCATCCGCCCCCTGCCCTGCATGGCCGAGCAGGGCGGCCATGCAGGTCATACTGACACGGACGGCGTCCACGCGAATCCCTTTTTCCCGAAGTGCCGTCACATAGGGCTGGACCAGGTCGCTCCTTACGGCCGCAACCGCAATGCGGAGCTTCTCGGGATTTTCCTCGATGATCCTGAAATCATAAAAGGCCAGGTCCGAGCTGAACGGCGTGAGCCTGTCCAGTTCAAAGGAGACGACATCGGAAAGGGTCTCTTTCACCGTGGCAGGCAGTTCCGCGAACTGGACGATCGCCCATGCCTTGGGGATGTCCAGGCAGATTTCGGCGTTTTTCGCCCTGAACTCCCTCACGGCAAGAGAAACCGTGTTCGCAACGCTCTCCGGGGTCGCAACCCTGCCTTCCTCGAGCGGGTACCTTCTCATCGCCCTGATCCTGATCCGGGACAGGAATCTCTCCCCATCGACGATGGAGACGCAGCTTTTCTCTATGGAAATGCCGATGGCCCGCTTCCGGGAGACTGCATCGTCCCCCGGGCTGAGGGTGAGAACCCGCCAGACGGGCTTCCCCATCTTCCGGAGCCTCGCCGAGGCGTCGGAGGCCCATGCCGTCAATTTCCGGATGGCTGAAGGCGCCGTCATTTCGTTTTTCCCGCGGGACTCTTGTAATATTGATATCGATATTTGCTGCTTCCTTCGAAGACCACGACCGCCCGGATCGGATAGCCTCTTTTTTCGCTTATCCTGAAGCCCGTGGCTTCGATCATGAAAGTATTGGAACCCCCCGTATGAAGGAATTGCGAAACAAGGGCGTAGTTCTGCCCGATACCGATCCGGATATCCTCAAGGGCCTTTGGGACGGCCGCCGGATCATCCGACTTCCTGTCGGCGATGACCCGGTCGGCTATGTCGGCCGTCATGCCCGGGATGGCCAGCAGGACTTCCCGGGGGGCGACGTTCACGCTGATCGCGGATGATGTCTCCGGACTGAGAGTCAGAAACCGGATGATCCCCCGTTTCTCGCCATCCCCGTAGAGGATTTCCGGGGTGATGCCCCTGACAAGAAGAAGTTCCTCCAGCGTGTCGAAAGGGGCATTCTTGGCGCTGTACGGGCCGGGCAGGGACAGGTAATAATCGTTTTCGGCGCCGTTGAGACGGTGCAGGTCGTCGGAATCCTTCCAGTCCAGGATGGAATCGGCGATGACGTCCGCATTTCCCGTCGGGACCCCGGCGTTGATCAGCAGATTCTTCAGCAGGACGGCGGATGCGTCGGAAAGGGTGTTGATGTTGATCTTGCCCGACTCGTCAACCACGCGGAACGAGTAAGAGCCGCTTCCCAGCTGGCCGTAATAGGCCCTGCCGTCGGTTTTCACCAGATCCATTCCTTCGAGGGTCACCGTCTGGCCCCTGTTCACGTTTCTGAAGACAAGCTCCATGAGACCCCTCTCGATTCCCGCCTCGGCGAGGAACTTGTTCTCGACACCCTCTTTGAACGCGAGCGCCGAATAGGCATCCGTCCGGGTGATGAATGAAAACGACATGGCAACCACCATGAGAACGGACAGGATCCACAGCACGAGCAGCAGGACGACCCCGCGCTCCGTGCTTGTCGCGCCGGTTCTGAACGCTGTCATGATCTGGCCGTTATTTTGCACCGGACCCTCCCATGCCGTGCACAGGATTGACGCGGGCCGGAACCGTCTGCGCCGGGACCCGTTTCGCACGGATGGGGATGACCAGGGAAAAATCTATGCCCCGGTAGACCAGGCGCACCCAAACCTTTTCCGGGATGCTCGCTTCGTCCGTCCACCGGGAGTCCCATGACCCTCCCTCCGTTATCCTCGTGGAGAAGTACTCGAAACGGATATCGTCCATGGCATTCATCAACAGCGTCTCTCTTTTGTCCGTCAATCCGATCGTATGTTCCGAAGCGGTGAGTTTCTTTTTCCCGTTCTCATCCGGTGCGACCCTGTAGTCCACGATCAGATATCCCCGCCTGCCATCCCAGATCGAATGGTTGCTGGAAAACAGCAGCGCATCGGGTTCTCCCTTGAAGTAATATTTCTCGGCGCTCTCCGCTGCCGTTGTGTGCGGGATCCCCGCCTGGATCTGTGACTCCATGGCATTCAGAGATGTTCTGAATCGCTCCTGCGCGTCGATTTTCTTTTCCCCCGACTCGACGGACCGGTATCCGAGTCTCATGGCGCCCGTGATGATCAACGTCACCAGGAGCAGCAGGAGCATGGACATCATCAACTCCAGGAGGGTAAACCCCTGTTCGCCCGTCCGCCGTTTCCCGACATGGGCATCCATAGCCATGACCCTCGTATCTTTCGAGATCAGGACCGTTCCACCGTCTTGATCGTTCTGACGGTCAGCGACTTGTCCCGCGTGCCTCTCCGCCAGTGAATGGTCAGATCGATCTGCAAGAGCTTGACCGGCAAATTGCCCGTCCGGCCATTCAGCGTTTCGCTGACCGCGATGTCCATGCTGTAGCCGTCCGGCGTCGTCTCCGACCATGCGGTCTCGGAGAGTTCGTCACGATCGAGGATTTCCCTCATCCTTGCCGCTGCCTTTGCCGATGCGAAGACGGTGTCTTCCGCAGAGGCAATATTTCTCAGATCCGCGGAGAAGATCTGCAAAACCACGGTCAGGGCGATGCCGAGCACGGCAAGCGAGACGAGGACTTCGAGAAGAGTGAACCCGCCCGGTTCCCGAAAGCCCCGCTCGAACACGAATCTGGTCTTCCTCGTCCCCACCATTCGTTTTCTCCCGCTCTTCCGAACCGTCTCTACGGTTTAATGGTCACTGCACCGACGATCGGGTCTGTCTGGATGCTCGCGGTCTTCTTGCCGCTCCACAAAACGATCATTCCGCTCCCGGCCGCCCCCGAGGCATGGACGACGATCCGGTATTGTCCGTTGCGGATCTCTCCCGCAAAGGGGTCCAGGATCAGGACACCCGTATCCCGGGAGATCGCTCTGGTCTTGCGGCCTTCAATCCCGAACGTCCCGGCGTCGAGATCCAGGCTCACGACCTGACTGTCCCCGCTGATGCGTGCCAGCGTACGGGCCTCGCGAATCGTCGCCGAGAGGTCCCGGACCGTCGCACTGAACCGCGCCGACGGCAGGGTTGTGCCCAGGACGATGAACGTGGAGAAGCCCAGGATGAGCCCGATCAGCAGCAGAACGAGGAGGAGCTCCAGGAGCGTGAACCCGCCTTGCCCGCGGTTCCCGCTCATCCCCGACCCCCCTGCCGCGCTTCGCGCCGAGATCCTCTGTCGCATGCCTGCCTCTCGAACCGGTATTCGCCGGGCATCCTGTCCCGGCATCAAAACGGCAGATCCGTGATGCTGAATATGGCCATGAGCATGGATACGATGATGAAGCCGATGACGAGGCCCATGGCCAGGATCACAACGGGTTCCAGAAAGCTGACAAACCGCCTTACGGCTTCCTTCAGGCTTTTCTCGTAAGCCGTTGCGACTTTCAGCAGCATCGCGTCGAGCTGCCCTGTCTCCTCTCCGACGCGGATCATCGAAAGGGCCAGGGGCGGAAAAACATTCGCGGAGGACAGGGGCGCCGATATCCCCTTCCCCTCTTTGGCGCCCTTGAGGACCGTTTCGATGGGGAGGGCGACGGCTTGGTTGCCGATGACGTCTTTTGCGTTGTTCAGCGACTGAAGGAGGGGGACCCCGCTTTTCAGCAGCGTTCCCAGGGTCCTGCAGAAGCGAGCCGTCTCGAGTTTCCGGATCACGTCGCCCATCAGCCTCAGCTGGAAGGCATTCCACCGGTATCTCCCCCTGTCGGTACGGATGTAGCTCCTCAGATACATGCCCAGGGCGGCCAGCAGGAGCACGAGGATCCACCATGTCATCTGCAGGGTATGGCTGAAGCTCAGCAACATCTGTGTCGGGAGGGGCAGCGAACTGCCGAGCTCAGCGAAAATGACGGAAAACTTCGGGAGCACGAAGGTCAGAAGGATGAGAACCGAAAGCCCGCCGGTGCAAATCAGGATAGCGGGATAGATCATGGCGGAGACCACATGGTCCTTCAGTTCTTTTGTCGATTCGAGAAACTCGTTCAGCTTGTCCAACACGACATCCAGAACGCCCCCGGCCTCGCCGGCCCGGATCATGTTCACGTAGAATCTCGGAAAAGTATCCGGATGCCGCTGGATCGCCTCGGAAAAAGAGACTCCTTCCCGGATAGACTCCACGATGGACCGGACGACGCCTTTCATCTGACGATTTTCCGAAATCTCCGACAGGATGTTGAGGCTTCGGTCCAGAGGGAGCCCCGCGCCGAGAAGGACCGACAGCTCCGAGGTGAATGTCAGCAAATCCCCGGTCGACGTCTTCAGGCGGATGCGCCATTTCATCCCCTCCTTCGGGATTGTCACCTTCAGGGGGATCGCGCCTGTTTCCCTGATCTTTTCGATGGCTGACTTTTCGTCTGCCGCCTCGACGGCCCCCTCGACGATCGTCCCGTCCATCGTGGAAGATCGGTAAGAATAGACGGGCATTTATACCTCCTGGGTGACCCGGAACACTTCGCTCAGCGTGGTGATGCCGGACTTCACTTTTTCGGCCCCGTCCTCGAGGAGGGTCTTCATTCCGTGCGCCCTCGCCGTCTCCCGGATTTCATTTGCATCGGCATTCCGCAGGACCAGCCTGCGGAGATCGTCCTCCACGACCAGAAGCTCGAAGATCCCGCTTCTTCCGTGATATCCCGTCTGGGCGCACTTCTCGCAACCCGTGCCGCGGTACAGGGGAACGTCGGCTTCGATGGCGCAGGCGCGAAGCTCCTCCCGGTTCGCCGCCGATGTGTCGAGAACTCTGCAATCGGGACAGATCTTCCTGACCAGCCTCTGCGCCAGGATCCCCCGGATCGTCGAGGAAAGGAGGAAATTTTCAACGCCCAGGTCCATGAGTCTGGTGAGCGCACTCGGAGCGTCGTTGGTGTGGAGCGTCGAAAAGACCAGGTGCCCTGTGAGTGCCGACTGGATGGCGATCTCGGCCGTTTCGAGATCCCGGATCTCGCCGATCATGATGACATCCGGGTCCTGCCGGACGATGTGCCGGAGCGTGTTGGCGAAATTGAGGCCGATCTGCGTCTTGACCTGGATCTGGTTGATGCCCTTGATCTGGTATTCCACGGGATCCTCGACGGTGATGATCTTTTTGTCGGGCGAGTTGATTTTGTCTAGGGCGCCGTACAGAGTCGTTGTCTTGCCGCTTCCCGTCGGGCCCGTGACCAGCAGGATGCCGTAGGGCTTGTGGATGAGCTGGCGGAAGGAGGTCAGCGTCTGCGGGGAAAAGCCCAGGACATCCAGATCGATGACGATGCTTTCCCTGTCCAGGATCCGCATGACGATGCTTTCCCCGAACAGAACGGGGATGGTGGACACCCGGAGATCGATCTCCCGCTTGCCGGCCATCAGTCCGATCCGGCCGTCCTGGGGGAGGCGCCGCTCGGCGATGTTGAGCTTTGCCATGATCTTGATCCTGGACACGATCGCTGCCTGGAGCCTCTTGGGGGCGGATTCGATGTCGTGCAGAACCCCGTCGATCCGGTACCGGATCTTTACTTCGTCTTCGTAGGGCTCGATGTGGATGTCGCTGGCCCGGGTCTCAACGGCCTGTGTGATCAAAAGATTGACAACCCGGATGATCGGCGCCTCCGATGCCAGGTCCTTGAGGTGTCCCACGTCATCGGTGTCTTCCTGGTTGAACACGGCGCCCTTGTCATCCATGGTTTCGATGATCCGGTTTATGTCCTGGGGTTCCTGCGCATAGAGCTTCGAAAGGTACTCGTCGATCATCCGGGGGTCGCTGCCGTAAACCACCACATCGCATGACGCAGCCACCCGGAGGGCGTCAATGGTCGCCCCATCCCCGGGGTTCGCCATGAGCACCTTCAGGATGTTGTCCTTCCGTTCGATCGGGATAATTCGTTTCTCCCGGATAAACCTCGATGAAATCCCGTCGAGCATGAAGGGCACTTTCGGGAAGTCTTCCGGTTCGATGTAGGCGATGTCACGGGCCACAATCATCTCCTGCGCCGGATCCGCGTTGCCTGCAAAACCGGAGAACCATGGGATCGATGGATTCCCGGCACTCGGGCAACGCGGGAACGGGAAACCCGTTCGGGATGAGCAGAGCGTTTTCCTTGCCGTTCATCTACCTTTTACTGAAAAAACTCAGTATTATTCTATCCGGTCAAACCTTAATGACCGGTACTAAAAAGCCCGATCCCTTCTAAGAGAAAGGATTAGGCCTGCCCCCCGGGCCCGTCGAGACCTTGTACACACGTTCAGTCGGTTGATCGGGCCATGAGGACGCCGATGCACGCAAGGGTTTTCCGCCGTGCCGTACTGCACCAGCAGACACTGTGCTCGTGGATCGCATGCATCGTTTGGGGATGTGCAGTCGTGGAGGCGGCCGGGGGCGTTCCGCTACTCTAACGGGCTGTGCTGCCGGGGTCGCGGGCGAGAGTCTCGTCTAGCCTGACTTGCTCAGGGAACCCGGCGGCGGGGGCTGCGGCCGACGGGTTGGATGCCTTCCTGTAGCGGTCGTAGTGATCGAGGACACGGCGCACATAGCTGCGGGTCTCGGGAAAGGGGGGAATGCCGCGGTGCCTGGCAACGGCCCCTTCACCGGCGTTGTACGCCGCGAGCGCCAGGGGCAGGTGACCGTCGTAGACCTGGATCAGGTATCGCAGATACCGCACGCCGCCCTCAATGTTGTCCCCGGGTTCGAAGCTGTCCCTGACCTGGAGGTTCGAGGCGGTCTGCGGCATGAGCTGCATAAGGCCCTGGGCGCCCTTGGGAGAGACGGCCCTGTGGTCGAAGTTGGACTCGGCCTTGATAATGGCCTTGATCAGGGCATAGTCAACCCCGTGACGCTCGGCGGCAGCCGCGATGAGGGCGTCGTATTTCATATTCCCCAGGCCGGGATTGAAGAGCACCCTGCTTTCACGGATCCATAGCTTGAATTTGCGGCTGTCGGGGACGTTGGTGAAATGGATCGTGCCCTGCTTGTCGACGTAGCGATAGACGTCGGCACCGGCGGTACCCGGGAACAGGAGGAAGACGACCGCCAGGCCGAGCGTGATGAGCGCCGCGGCGCGGCATCCCCCTGGCGCGAAGGGAACCGGGTTGTGCCTCATGCTCTCCTCTCCCTGTTCTCGGCCCCTTGACGTTTACTTGACGGAGATCAGTTCGATGTCAAAGACAAGGGTGCTGTTCGGCGGGATGCGGTTCGTGCCCCGCTCCCCGTAAGCCAGATCGGGTGGAATGAAAAGCTGCCACGTGGAGCCTTCCTTCATGAGCTGAAGCGCCTCAGACCACCCGCGGATGACGCCATTGACCTTCATCGTCAAGGGGTTGCCTTTCTTGTAGGAATTGTCGATCTCGGTGCCGTCGATGAAGGCGCCCCGGTAGTGGACCGTCGCTTCGTCGGTGGCTTTTGGCGTCTTCCCTTTTCCCTCCGCCAGGACCTTGTACTGCAGGCCGCTGGGCAGGGTCTTCACTCCTTCCTTCTTCCCGTTCGCGTCCAGGTAGGCCTTGCCGTCGGAGCGGTTTTTTTCAGCTCGTGCCCGCCATTCCTTCTGACGGGCGGCCATGACCCTCGACTGGACGTCCGAAACGGTTTTATTCACTTCCTCCTGGCTGAGCCGCGGCTTCGTCCCGCTGAGGGAATCTTGGACTCCGGCGGTATAGGCCCCGAGGTTGATGGACAACCCCTGCTGCTTCAGGCTCTGCCCAAACTGGTACCCCAAACTGTAGCTCTCCTTATTCGTTTGATCTTTTAAATCCGGCGTCTCGGCGGCAAAACAGGCCGCGGACAGGAAGATGATGCCGAGCACCGAGGCATAATAATGATGTTTCATTCCCATTCCCTTTCCTGGCTGTTCGCCCGTTCCACCGAACTCCCTCCATCCCTCGACGCATCCCGTTTCTGCCCGGGGAAAAAGAAAAACGTTCCCGGAGGGCGCAAAGACCCTATCCATCCAGTCGTTGACGTACCCTGCGGAACACGCGCCGGCTGCCATCAAAACCGAGCGGCCGTGCTGCATCCGGGACGTCTTGCGTCCGGCAAGAGCGAGCAGGCCCGATTGCCGTTTCGGGCAATCGGGCCTGCCTTTCTTGTTCCATCCTTACTTGATGCCCACAATCTTCCAATTGGGGTCACCCGTTGAGCCGGGCGTGAACAGGGTGGCGCTCGTCCTGGTGGCCCCGTTCATGTACCAGACGCCGTGCTGCCCGGTCGCCTGGTTGGCAAAGACGAGATCCGGTTGACCATCACCGTTGAAATCGGTAACACCGACGATCTTCCAGTCGGGATTACCCGTTGAATCGGGCGTGAACAGGACGGCGCTCGTCATGGCGGCCCCGTTCATGAACCAGACGCCATGCTGCCCCGTCGCCCGGTTGGCCATGACGAGGTCCGGCCGCGCATCGCCGTTGAAATCGCCGACACCGACGATCTGCCAGTTGGGGTCTCCCGTCGTGCCGGGCGTGAACAGGACGGCGCTCGTCAAGGAAGCCCCGTTCATGTACCAGACGCCATGCTGCCCCGTCGCCCGGTTACCCATGACGAGGTCCGGCTGCGCATCGCCGTTGAAATCGCCGACACCGGCGATCTGCCAGTTGGGGTCGCCCGTCGTGCCGGGCGTGAACAGGGTGGCGCTCGTCATGGCGGCCCCGTTCATGTACCAGACGCCGATGTCCCCGGTCGCCCGGTTGCCCATCACGATGTCCGGCTGATTATCGCCGTTGAAATCGCCGACACCGGCGATCTGCCAGTTGGGGTCGCCCGTCGTGCCCGGGTTGAGCAGGAGGGCGCTCGTCATGGCGGCCCCGTTCATGTACCAGACGCCGTGCGTGCCTGTCGGCAGATGCTGCATGAGCAGGTCGGGCAGTCCGTCGCCGTTGAAATCGTGCGCGTTATTCAGTACGTAGGTTAAGGGTGCGGAGGTCACGTCGGGTGTCGCCGACAACGTGTTGGTCCGCACATCTACCGTGATCGAGTAGGTTCCCGCAGGCGCCGAGAACGGCATCGTCCACGTGGCGAGCGTGCTGTAGTCCTGCACGACAGCCCCATTCAGGTTGAATCGATACTGGGGAACCGTGGTGCCCACGCTGGCCGCGGTGAACGTAATGGCGGACCGGTTCACGTGCGGGCTGGGTACATTTGCGGTCACCCTGGCCCCGATGGCGGGAGCCGGGACAATTCCGAATACGAACGTCGAAGAAGCATCCGCTGTCGCCGAGGCTGCGGAGGTTCGCACGTCAACCGTCAGCGTATAGCTGCCGACGGGTGTCGTAGTGGGCAGGTTCCACGTCGTCGTGTTGCTCCAGTCCTGCATCAGGGTGTTGGTCGTGCCGTCATTGAGCCAGAAACGGTACTGGCCGGCGACCGTGGTGCCCGTCGGTGCCACGGTGAACCTCACAAGGGTGCCGTAGGCATAATGCTGAGGCGCAGGGGGAGGGGGAGTAGGCGCCGGGTTCGGCGTGATGGTCACGCCGGTGGCGGCAGACCACGTGGGCAGCGTCTGTGAAGCGGTATTGGACGCCGCAGAATTGCCCAGGTGGTTGTAAGCGAGGACGCGATAATTGTATGCCGCTCCCGACGCAACCAGGTTGTCGACATAGGTGTAGGCGAAATTAGCCGCCGCCGTGGCTCCCGTGCCGCCGCCGCCCGTGAGGACGACCGTGGGAGCGCTATTGTAACGCGAGCCCCCGTTGGTCAGGGTGATGGCCGTCACGGAGCCGCCGACGACCGTTGCGGTCGCCGCGGCGTCGATCCCCTCGCCGCCCCCGACAAAGCTGACAGTGGGGGCGGAGGTGTAGCCCGTGCCTCCGGCGGTGACGGTGATGCTTCCCAGGCCCTGGGGACCCGTGAAGAATGTCGTCGCCAGGGGCGCAAAGTTGGAGCAGCCGCCGCCGGTGCAACGCTCGATCCGATAACCGATCGGGGGGTCCGGGTTCGCCAGCGTCGGGAGGCCGGATGACCAGTTGACGGCGACCGTGTTGCCGACTGTGGCCGGCGCGACCGGCGGCACAATGCCGGCGGTCACATTGGACGGCGCGGCAGGTACCGCCGTCGGGACCTTCAGCGCAATCGAGCGCATCATGTCGTTCTCTTCGTGGCTCAGGATGTGGCAGTGCCACACGTACTCCCAGCCGAAGTTTGCCATGACATTGGTTTGAGGCGGTACCAGGTCGCCCCCGGTCTTCGTGTCGATTTGCGAGAACCCCATGTCGGAACCCAGCGGCGTCGACGGGTTCAGGGGGCGGACGCTCTCGGGAAGCGCGAACGGCACCGGGGGAAGGATCGGCCTCAGGGCGACGATGGTGTCCTCCAGCGGGCTGATCCTTACCGTGTCCTTCCAGCCCAGCTCGTTGGGGTCGGGCCACCGGATGGCCCCGTCCCAGCCGACCCGGTTGAGCAGCTGCACATCGAAGAGATGGAAATGGATGGGGTGCGTGTCCACGCCGTTGTGGGTGATCCGCCAGATCTGGATCTCGCCGGGTCTCACGATCTCCGTGGCGGGATCGACGTAGTTCTGGAGGATGAAGTTGGCGATTGCCGCATTGGTGAAGGGCGCTTCGAGCCCCAGCTTGGCGCTCATGCGTCCGTAGTCATCGAAGGTCTCGCCCATCTCGTCCTGGATGGCTTTCGGCCTCATCGGCATGTCGCTCACGATCGTGCCGTCCACCATCTGGAAGCTGATGGCGCCGTCGGAGATTCTCGAAACGCCCCAGTTGGGCCACGTCGAGGGGAACGTGGTGTTGTAGGCGGAATTGTAGCCCGTTTGCCCCACGATAATCTGGTCCTGGGAGGACTGGAACACTCCGGGGGTCGCACCCCCTGCAAAGGCGGTCTGCAGAGCGGTCAGGGTTGCCGGGTTGTACGCATCGGGAGGCGCGGCGCCGCCTGCGCCCGCCACCGTGATCTGCATGATGGTCCGGACATTGGGCCCCATGCCCGGCGGCACGGCGGCGATGCCGCCGATGTCGGTGCGATCCGGCGCGCCGGTGTAGTAATCATACTGCGGGACGAGCGCCGGGAACGCCGTGGGGGCATCGTTGTAGAGGATCAGGGTCTGGCCGGCGTACTGGGAGAAGTCGACGATGACGTCCGCCCGTTCGGCGGGGCCCAGGAAGAGCGTGCCGCCGCCCTCGGCCTGCGTGAGCACGTTCCCGACATTGAATGTCGTGGGGTCCGTGTTCCATTTAACCGGCTGGTTGGGCAGCACCACCGGCGCGGGCAGGAACCCGCCCTCGGTGCCGATCTGGATAAACGCGGGACCGCGCCTTGCCGGATCGGGAACGCCGCCCTCCCTGCCGTCTGCCGGCCATTGCTCCGGGAAGCCCGACGTCAACTTCGCGGGGACCATGCCGACTTCCGTAAGGGCGGTGTAAACGGCCGCCGTGGCGGCGGCGCCCGTACCGCCGCCGCCCGCGAAGGTGACGGCGGGAGCGACGGTGTAGCCGCTGCCCACGGTATCGAGGGTGACAGCCGTCACCTGCCCCAGCGTCGGGCTGCCGGGGGTCAGGTCCACGGTAGCCGTCGCCGTGGCACCCGTGCCGTCTCCCGTGATGGTGACGGTGGGGGCGGAGGTGTAGCCCGTGCCTCCGGCGGTGACGGTGATGCCGCTCACGATCGGGCTGGTTCTGTAGAACTGAAGATTGAGGAACCTGTCATGGGCGGCGTTGAGGATCCGGAAGCGGTATTGCTGCGGCTGCACGGTGAGGGTCGGGTATACGGTCCCGTTGACCATCATCGTATCCAG
>Ga0228536_1000242_pt1 | contig 131783 bp, 108 predicted proteins | sample SJ1Smetagenome_FD_168611 | JGI IMG/M metagenome (GOLD analysis project Ga0228536, IMG submission 168611) | Enriched culture of PCE-dechlorinating microbial communities from Ithaca, New York, USA - SJ1.S | ecosystem: Engineered > Modeled > Simulated communities (microbial... > Unclassified...
TACGTGTTACTCACCCGTTCGCCACTCTCAAACTCTATCTTACGATAAAGCCCTACCGTCCGACTTGCATGCCTAATCCACGCCGCCAGCGTTCGTCCTGAGCCAGGATCAAACTCTCCATAATAAAGATTCAAATAAATTGACAAGAGCTTTTCCTCGCATCCCCACTCTATAAAGCTTTTAAAGAACATCCATAGGCTAAATTAACAATATCAAATATCAGTTAGATCATAAAGAATAATATAAGCTTTTTTGTCAAGAACAAAAATACATTTTTTTTGATTGAATTGACTTAGCAATTAGTTTATTATCTGTCAAGTTAAGCTATATCAATTAGATAGAATCCCGAAGAAAAATTATAAAAAATTTAAAAGTCGCAATTTTATATGACTTTTATGGGTAACGAACTCATAAAGCTTATAGGATTTCTTCTGATTATTAAGATAGGATAGGTAATAATATTCTCTAACTTCCTGATTTTATATTAACTGAATATTATTAGTAATAGGGATGCAGAGTAAAATTGGTATAAGTTCTCACCCAAACCTTCAAATCGATATCACCTGTCACAGAGGTCTTAAAGGTTTAGAGGATGCGGAGATATAGGACTGGCTTTAGACTGTGTAACAGTGGTCTTTGGACGTTTCGGTATCAAGATATCTTTAATTTTGCCCTCGTTTTAGGGTATTTTTAGAACATCAGATTTTCTGAAATAGTTTAGGAATTTAATAGAACCGTAATTGAAGTGCCAGGTGGCCGATCAGCGTTAGCCACAGATTCTGATCAGCGTCTATAAACTCGATCCGGTAGTTATTATTAAGGGCTTGGAGGGCAACTCCTCTGCGGACCTCATCATACTGTATCCTTTTCAGGGTAATGCCTGTCTCTTATCTGACGGAACAGATCTTCCCATCCAGACCATCCCAGGTTTTCTGATGCTGCACTCCAATGCCGAGTTTCTCAATTTGAAGGCCCTGGGCGAGGGAATAGTGAAGACCGTAGGATTAGACCATTCCTTTACCAGAGCTCGTAACGTTTAATCCAACAGTATCCGTAAACGCTTCCCTAAAACTAACCTAAACGAGTTCTAACAAGTAGCTGTCTGTAAGAAACTATAGCAAAGCATAGAAGAACTGCAAGCTGATGTAGATCAATTGATTGGCTATTACAACAAGGAAGGTCCGCATTCAGGGAAATACTGCTTCGGTAATGGACCAATGCAAACTTATCTTTACTCAATCCAGTTAGCTAAAGACAAGGTAAGCGATAGTACATTCTTGGTGACTAACAACACCGACCGTCAGACATCGTCTTAACTACTACATCTTCTTGTAGTCACCGTATTCTCAGGCTCGTTGGCTCTGGTTTTGATCTGGTCTTCGGTCATTTTCTCTGACTGCGACCAAGGTCCTCTAAACTTGTTCCACAACTTTTGTAGTGGAACTCGTTGGCAAATTGATCGTCCTGCATCATCTCATTTACTGGTTGTTCCTTCCCCTCGTCATGCTTCATAATAAGTTGGCTGACTGATTTTACCATCTGCTTCAGAGTTGTTTGGTCCTTGCGATTCTTGTTTTGCTTGGTCAACTTAATCTCCTTCTCGGTTACCCGACTGTTGATTTATGGGTGCAACATTGTACCCCTCGCACAGGTGATCATGTCCATTCCGCTCAATATGATGCAATCTATCTGTATTCGTTCTTGACATTAATAGTAAGAACCGAAGATTGTTCCTTGACTGAATTATGTATAAAGGAAGATATAAAATGATCAAGAAAATCGTCCCCATTGCAAGTCCAGCAGTGAACTATCTAACCTATATTCAAGCATATTGTGGTATAAATTGGGAAATTGAAGATACAGTGAACATGCATGGGTTATTATCTGATGAAGACAGAAGCTTTATACAAACCTGTTCTGTAGATTTACGTTTCGGTGACGGATCTTCTTCTTCCTTAACCGAGCTGTTTTATTTCCTTCCAGCATATGTGTTTCGTGAAAATAGTGATAGCTTCATAGAATATTTTACTTGTTTGGCACAATGCCATGACGCTCAGAGTATGTCACATCTTTTCGATGTGTATAGCTATCACATCAGCCGATTACAAGAGTTCATTCCAAGCTTTCTATTCAATAGGACATCTTTGGAACACGATGATGTACTTATTAAAATAAAACACCTTAGCAGTATATACAAAGCAAATTATCATAGATACATGCAATATATCTGGGACTCAGACAAAGCAATTATTGAAAGAACTTGTAATTATATAAACGAGATCTTTGCCAAGAACGACATAGTAGGTAAGTGGGAAGATGTAACAGGATTTGATTTATTATCAGATCAATATCAGTTGATTATTGTCCCATCTCTGCAGTTCGGGCCCAGTGCAAATTCACTGCATTATGGTGTAAATATCTTCCCCGCCATTACTGAACATTGCACCAAGTATTACTTTGACTATTTTATCTCGCATGAAATTGGCACACACATCCTCAAACCTCATACTTTAGATAAAGCCCAGGTATCAGAAAAGAATCATCGCATTTACTATATAGCATTCGAGAATCTGGCAAAGCACATTAACATGAAGATTCTATCCAATAAGTATTGGTATGAACTTGGTGAAGACTATTATGAGGATTCAATTTTTGAAAGTATCTACAATAATCTTGATGCATTGGCAAATGATGATATTGGTGCTAAATACTTTACTGCCATAGACCAGTATAAGAAATTGAAATCATTGAATGATATTTGATACCTAAGGTACGCTGACCGGCGTCTCCCACTTTTTTTCTTTTATCAGAAATCAAGTAGATTTGTGCTTGCAATTTTCGATGATACAAACTGAATGATCCACTCAGTTAAAAAATGCCCCGTTTTCCCCACTTGAAATTGTCGGTGAGACTTTATATCTTTAAAATAGTTTTATTAGAGAGTGGTCTTTCCTGATTTTGATTGTCACAAATAGTTCGGTTACCCGACTGTTGATTTATGGGTGCTATTATGCACCTCTCGCACAGGTGATCATGTCCATTCCGCTCAATACGATAAGAAAGACAGAGGTCTCTATAAACAATCAGATTGAAGGTGCGCCTACAATAATCGCAAGTCATACAATGTTATGCGAAATCCATTTGAAAAAATAAATGAGAACGCATAATTGGTTTTCAAAACAGTGATTGTGATATAGCAAAAAATCCTTGACTAATAAGTTGAAGTAGATAAATGAAAAATATGCAAAAATATCAAAAATGGTGGAAGAAATGAGAAAGCTATGGTTAGCTCTTATATTATTATCTCTATGCGTTTTCACACAGGCAATAATAGTAGAAACAGCGTCCTTAAATAATTTTCTAACTGGGCATGAACCTGCTTGTGCTTATGATAATTGGATTTCCCATTTAGCAGAAGGAATTGCTATTCCTAATTACAATTTATATGCACCTTATGACAGACAGACCAATGGTTTTGGAGACTTTCTGCTACCCACAGCCAGTGATTTGGTTTACTGGAACGATATGCTTGCTTTATTTTTTGTTGGTGATTATAATGGTGCTCAATCCATTTTAAATAATAATAATTGTCCCTATCAGATAGTAGAATTCCACGATACTGATACAGGTAAAACTCTTTATATACTTCGTGAGATTCCCAATATGCAATATTATGATGATAATGGGACGGAAGATCTATATGATGATGAAGCAGGCGCTTTTGTGTATGGTTGGGGTATTTTTATCTATTATCCTGAGGGCTCAAAACCTATTATTGTAACCGTTCCTCATCCCTGTGATGATTTTCCCACCCCGAGAATGGGACTTCAGGCTTTTAATGTTTGGGATGCACAATATTTAATGATAAATGGAGCAGGAAGGGAGGTTAGATGGACAAATCAAGGAACTTATACAAATTCCAAATCTCTTTCTGATGCTTTACGTAATCCCACTCATCCCTTTAATTATGTCTACAAAAAGGCTGCAGATTATTTAAGGGACACATTTCATTGTAGAGAATGGTCCTGCCAGATTCATTCTTATGATTGGAACAGGCATCAGGGTTATGCAAATTGCCAGATTTCTGCAGGAAATCCACGTCCTTGTCCAAATCTTCCAATTCGTGATTTATCTCCTTTAAAGAATGATTTGATTAATCATGGGCATCATCTAATGATTCCCTCAAATACTGTAGGAATACATAATGATGTCTATCTGAACGATTTTTATGCTGTAAATTATAGCATTCATGATTTTATTTTTACTGATGGAGAGCATACCTATCCAGTTAATAATCAGATTGATTTACCTGCCTATTCTGAAAATCAACAAATGCTTTATTCTCAAGCAGGAACCACAGATTATGATGTTTTTGAGCCTTTTTTTCATATAGAAATGGATGAGCTGCCCAATTCTTACCGGGAATCCTTGCATAATTACTATTGGTTTTATGGCTGGAATGAACTTCTGGGAAAATGGGATATGGATAATCTTTTTACGCATTTTTTGGAATATTATGATAGATGGATTTATGATATAGAACCTGTCTTAGAGGCAATGTTTCAGATGGATGATGGTCAGCCACCAGTTGCTCCTTCCAATTTAGCAGTATTTAATCAATCTTTAAACAGTGTCACTCTCACCTGGACAAAAGGCTCTGCTTTTGATTTTGATAGTTATGAAATTTATTATGCAACAGAACCTATAGGGGAATCTAACTATCAAATCTTTGATCGCAATAATAATGCTTTTTTAGCCTCTCCAGACTGTGAAAGAATAGAAGTGACAGGATTGAATAATTCCTACAATTATTATTTTAAAATCCGAGCACGGGATAAAAATCAAAACTACTCAGGCTTATCTAATGAAGTAACCACTTCCTTAGCTCCAGTCACAATTTCATCTTTCTCAGCCTATGGATTAGATAGTACTGTTCGTTTATACTGGCAGATTGGTGCTCAGCAGAACAATCAAGGTTTTAAGATATATCGTAAAGTTGAAAATGGTGAATATGTTTTAGTAGATTCGTGGTTAACTAATCCAGCTTTATCCAATCCTTCTGCCTATTCTTTTGAATGGTGGGATAACGATGTGATGAATAGAACTCGTTATACCTATAAAATTAGCTCTACCAATGTGTATAATGTTGAATTTTTCTACAATATTCCAGCTATAGCAGAACCGAGAGCTATTCATACGATTACGATAAGTAATAGTAGTGGCACACTAACAGACCAGATATCTTTTAGTGCGAATCCTTTTGCCACGGATGGATTTGATAATTACTGGGATGTGACCAAATCAACTCCAACCAGTAATTATGTCTGGAACGCATTTTGGGAACAGTATTGGGGCACTAATGGCACTCATCTTTCCCGCGAAATCAAAGGTGATTACGATCTGGATAATGAATTGAAGACTTGGGTGATGCGAACTCGTTCTGATCAGATAAATCAAACATTAACCATCAGTGTTTCAGATAATTTTGATCGTGCAGAAAAACTATATCTCTACGATGGAGGCAATGGCGCCTACCATAATCTATTAAGTGGACCTTATCAATATTTAAATTCTAATAGCTCTATTCGCACTATGACATTATTCTGGGGTAATATGCAACCTAAAGTGCTTATCACTTCTATGGCTAATAAGATATATCAAGGTGGGACCACCATTAATTTTAGCTGGAATTATCAATATCCTTTCCTGGTAGACCATCTGGAGCTTTCCATTATTAATGACTCGGGCAGTATACTTCTCAGTCCATCCATTCTCAATAATCAGTTTAGTTTCACCTGGACAGTTCCCAATGATGTTACTGAGATGCAGGATTGTTGTTTTGTCGTAGATGCAGTAGCTATTGACGGGGTAAGGACACGTTTCTGGTCTGATTATCATTTTTCTCTGGTCCCTCAAATGATTCTTTCATATAATGAGCCCGGGTTGAAGATGCGTTCTAATCCTTGGTTAAATTCAGGTTTAAGTTTTAATCAGGTTTTTGGAGAGTCTCAAGCTTATGAATTAAGTCCGGAAGGTTTATGGATTCCAACCGAAGATTACGATTTCGGGAAAGCGTATTGTGTTTTTAGTGATGAAGTATCTTTTTATAGCGGAACCTTCCCTATTCAAAGTAACGAATATTCACTCAATTTAGTTCCCGGTTGGAATTTTATTCCCAATCCACATCTTTGTGCTTATAATCTTGAAGATTTAAGCTTCCTAATGCGAGGAGAACTATTCAATTTTAGTGAAGTACTGGCGCAAAATCTGATTTCTCGAGCAGTTTATGTTTATCGTAATGGAATCTATGAACCCGTCACACGAATAGAACCCTGGGAAGCTTTCTTTATTAGATATGATGGAACGGAAGATTTACAGCCAATAATCAGATTCTATCCTTTCTTTAATGGACCTTCTATAAGCCCTTCGGAACCAGGATTCAAGCTTAAAGTCGTAATGAATGAGGGTGCACCAAATTCCATTGAACTTGGATTACATAAAAACGCAACAGATGACTATGATTTTAAATATGATCTTCTGAAACCATTTCCCTTACCTTATCTGGAGACAAATTCACTCTGGATAAATCTTCCTAATGCTGATAGTACGGATAGCTGGAACTTATATAGTGAGTATAAAGCAGAATTCACTCAATCTAAAGAACAGAAATTCTGGAACATCCGTTTGGAAGCAGTCTCTTTGGAACCAATAACCTTCAATTTTGAAGTGCAGGGGACCACTCCTTCTTGGCAAATTATGATGATGTTAGATAATGTTTCCCATATTGTAGGTACTTCGGATAACTTTATCTGGATTCCTCCAGCTCCGGGGATTTATGAAGGTTATATAAGGGTAAGCAATTATCAGGTGGGCATTGATGACTTTGTGCAAAGTCCTATAAAAGGTCTAAAAATCTATCCTAATCCCTTTAATCCTGAGGTCAATATTTCTTTTTCCACTGCTACTAATAATAATGTAAAAATCAATATATATAATATTCGCGGACAGAAGATAACGACTTTGTATGATGGAAAATTATCTGCTGGTCAGCATACTTTTCATTGGAATGGGAAGGATAGCAATGGTCGTTCAGCTGCCAGTGGCATTTATCTGCTCAGAGTGGAAACTGGAAATGAACATCATACTCTAAAGATGATTTTGATGAAATAATCTTTCTTTCAGAAAATAAAAAATCCCGGGTCATAAGTCCCGGGATTTTTTTATAGTCAATGATAGATTAATCTTTGAGGTTCATTTTTAAAGTGGTTCCGATAGCATAGTTAGTTGGACCATCATCTGTTCCAATGCCTAAAGCAGCATAACCGGTTAAGGAAAGTACATTAGGAATAAGCTTAAATTCTACACCACCGTTAATTTCAAAACCTTTATCTATTACTATTCCTGCAGCTCCAAAAGCGGAAACATTGCGGGTAATATCACCTTTAACTTTACCAACTAAAGAAAGCATAGTGTCATTATTCCAGCTATAGGGATTGTTCCAGTAAAGGTTTAAGGCATCGTTGTTTATATTAATACCATAAATATAAAGGCCATTCTGGTAATATGGAGAAAGAACTGCGATACCATTTTCCGTAGCAAATAATACATCTCCGCTAACTACAACAGGACCAACATCAGCATCAGCTTTAACTGCAGCTCCAATACCAACTTCTGTATCTGCATCCTCTACAAAATGAAGTCCCATAAACACATTGGCATTACAAGTTAGTGCGCCTGAATCATAGCTTAAATAGGGCATCAAGGTGATATGAGTATAATCTTTGTTGAAATAATCAGCATCCCAACCCAGAGATGCATAAAGACCCCATGGTATGGTAGCTCTCTTTTGCATATTAAGAAGAAAATAGTTATAATCGTCTGAATCAAATCTGTTTCGTTCTAAGGCTTTAATCCATCCAACTTCTGTTTCAAAACCTGCCAAATTGTCATTACTAACCATAATCCCTGAAAAAGTGTCATCCAAAATCAAGCTCATATTGTCTTTCCAGTATTGTTGTCCGATTCTAAAATTAGTGTTTCTAAACCGATAATTGAGATAAAGTTCATAGGCATTAATCGGAACTGAAGCTGGTATGGAACCACCTGAACCTCCCCATACGACATCGCCAAATTGTAAAGTGGCTCTCATAGATAAATTAGGACGATACAAGGCATTGATACCGAGCAAGGTACGGTTGTCTATATGACCGCCGTCCTTTTCATTTACATCATTATAGAGGGCACCACGAGTACGATTTTCTCCATCAAATTCAAAATCAATTGCCGCCAATAAACTGACCAGTAAGAGGGGAACGAGTATTAATAATACTTTTTTCATTGTAGACTCCTTTTTTTGTTATTTATCAATATATTAATCCTTATCTAACGATAAAGCAAGGATTAAATAACAGGAGGAACTATATTCAGTTCTTTTTGCATTACTTCTATATCTTTTCTTAAATTTGGAATTACAGGAATGCCTTCTCTTCTTACTTCTATCTCTTTTTCATATTCTTTTTCACCTGCTACCCAGATACGATTTTGACCAGGAAAAGTTAGAGAATTTTGCAATCTACGACAGATATCTCCCGTAGTCTTTTTAAAACTATCCAGATCAGTAAAAAACTCTATATTAATAGCCATAAAGAAATGACCGAGTTTATAGGGTGCTGCTTTACCATTTTCATCCTGACCTAATAATTGGTCTAAAAAACAACCATTTTGAAGAGCTGCACACAGGATTTCTACCATTGTAGCGAGACCATATCCTTTATGGCTTCCCGTAAGTTCATCAGTTCCACCTAAGGGAAGCAAGGAAGCTTGTTGTTTAACTAAATCAACCAGAAGATGATTGGTATCTGTATAAGGTTTTCCTTCCAGATCAATAGCCCATCCTACCGGAGTTTCCTTTTCTTCTCTGGCATATTGTTCTATTTTCCCTCTTTGCGTGATAGAGGTTGCAGCATCATAGATAAAAGGAAAAGCTAAATCCGTGGGTGCACCAAAACAGATAGGATTGGTTCCTAAAAGGGGTTCTACACCAAAAGTAGGACAGACCGAGGGACGAGCATTAGTAAAGATCAGACCAATCATATTTTCCTGACATGCCATATTGGCATAATATCCACAGATGCCAAAATGAGTGGAATTACGCACGGCTACAGCACCTAATCCAAATTGCTTTGCTTTTTCTATAGCAGTTTCCATTGCTCTAAAACTTATAACTTGTCCCATACCATTATTGCCATCCCAGACAGCGGTAGCTGCTTTGTCTTTTATAACCTCAATTCTGGTAACTGGTTCCTGAATCCCTGCTTTTATGCGGTCATAATACATTTTTAAACGACCAATACCGTGGGATTCAATTCCTCTTAAGTCACTGGCAATAAGGACTTCAGAGCATATTTCCGCATCTTCTTCAGGAACACCTGAGCGTTTAAAAACCTCAACCATAAAGTTTTTCAAGGTTTCAACTGGTAATCTTTCCATAATTTAGCCTCCAGATATTTACTTTTTGGGTAAAACTACAGCCTTTAGTGGTGGAAAACCATTAAAATTTACCGAAGAATAGGTCTGTGTGTAAGCACCTGTGGTGAAAATGTACACTTTATCTCCAGGTTGAGTGGTATCAGGCATTTTGTATTTGTAATTTTCATACATTATATCCATACTATCGCAGGTAGGACCAGCGAGAATAACCTCATCTGCCAGACCTTCTCTTTCAAAGTAGATAGGGAATTTGATAGATTCATCAATAGTTTCAATTAAACCGTTAAATTTCCCCACATCCAGATATACCCATTTATAAAGATTATTTTTAGCTTTGGTGGCAATATTAACTACTTCCGCAACGATGATTCCAGCATCAGCCACCAGAGACCTTCCTGGTTCCATTACCAGCTGAGGCGGATTGTCTCCAAAATCCTCAAAGATAAAGCGTTGAATTTCAGTGCTATACTCCTGGAAAGAGAAGGTAGGATCAACATAATTAGCAGGATAGCCACCTCCCAGATTAATCATTTTTAGTTCTATTCCTTCTTCCAGTGCAGCATCAAAGATATATTTACATCTCGCTATGGCATCATCCCATTGTCCTATATCTCTTTGTTGTGACCCCACATGGAAAGAAACTCCCCAGGGCTCTAATCCGAGTTCTACTGCTTGCAGAATAAGGCTATAAATCATATCTGGATGAGCTCCAAATTTACGAGACAGGGGCCAATCAGCACCACTACCTTCAGTTAAAAGTCTAAAATATACCTTTGAACCCGGAGCATTTTCAGCTATCTTTTTTAAGTCATTTTCACTATCTGTAACAAAAATCTGTACTCCTTGTTCATAAAAGAAACGGATATCTTTCGCTTTCTTGATTGTGTTGCCATAGCTTATGCGTTCAGGTGAAATACCTAAATTCAAAAGATGTCTCAATTCATATGAAGAAGCCACATCAAAGTTTGCCCCAAGTCTATTCAGTAGATGTATTATCTCATTCATTGGATTGGCTTTCACAGCATAATATATCTGCAAATTGGCAAAGCTATCTTTCAATTCATTATATTTAGCTTCAACTATATCCAAGTCAATTATGAGTACCGGACTATCCAGTGTTTGAGCATATTCTTTAAAACGCTCAAACCGTTCCGGTTCCATATATCTTTTTAAATTAAAGGAATAGGGTTCTTTATACATCAAAGCATCCTTAGTTTAATTTGAGTGAGTCCAAGAATCTTAGAAACAATAATATGTCAATTATTCCTCTTAATCTCCTTTAAAAAATATCTGTTATTTAGCTCTTAAAATTGAAGAGGTCTCAGCTCTTGACGAGTTATATATTGACGGAATTTAGGAGCAAAGATACTTCCTGGATTGGATTTTAAAAAATCTCGTGCCATTCTTTGCATCTGTTCTCCATCTTCAGTTAAGCTCAATTTTAACAGTTCTGCATATTCATTACAGATAGGGTCTTGCCAGCTATGTTCTAAAATAGTGTTAGCCTTTTCTCTTTGATTCAATAAAATAGACCATTCTGCGGCTAAAATGAGTATCTCCTCATCCTGAGTGTTTTCAAAAATGGTTAATAAAGTATCCACACAGGCTGGATTCTGCAGCATCATAAGACGAGTAGCAATAAAGAATTGCTGTTGCTGAGTCTTATCCAAACCGAGAACAAACATCATCTGATAGACAGCATCATTGACATAAGGACTTTGGGGGAAGTGGATAACGAAATTATTCATCAGACTATCAGCTACCTCTATATTTCCTTGAAGCAATTCCAGATTAAAGAGAAGGTAGTCACGAGTTTCTCGTAAAATAGGCTCCTGAATAGAATTTAGAATTTTCAAAGCAGATGGATAATCTTCCTGAGTGAGTTTCAATCGAGCCAGAGCCAGGTCAATATTTTGAATCTCATAAGCGTTAGCACAGAATTTTTTTGCTTCCTTATACCAATACTCTGCTTTTTGCGGATTATGTTCCAGAGCTAAGGTTGTTTCAGCCATCAATTTTCTCGCATTCATATTCACACTTTGACGATAGATATAAGGTCGTTCCGTCATCAAAGAATCAGCTAAAATATAATTAAGGGTCTCTTGAGTTGCTTCATATCTTCCATTTCTGTAGTGAACCAAAGCCTCTCTTAAGCGATAGGAATTTTTGATAAAAGGATCGGAAATAACGCTTTGCAGGTATTGGAAGGCAAGCAACGCAATCTCATCATTTCCAGCATTATATTGTTGTTCCGCAAAGTTAACCAGACGGTCTTGGGGTAAGGATTTATACACTTCCAATGCTGTTAAGTATTGTTTCTGAGAGACCAAAATATTGGCATAGAGTTCTTTAATTACAGGATTAGCACTGCTTTCAGCATAATCTGATATAGTGGATATACATTCTGGATTCTGATTCAGAATAATCTTACACTGATTGGTAATAAAAAAGATATTGGCAGGATTTTTATCCAGAAAAGCCAGATATTCAGACAGGGCGAGGTCAAATAAACTGGCATTTAGAGCAGCATTAGCAATCTCCAGTCGGAAAAGTTCAGGGTCATTTTTTCTTCTTCTTGCTTCTTGATAAATTTGCAAGGAATATTCATAAAATCCTCTTCTTTCAAAATAGGAAGCAAGTAGACGACAGATATTTTGATTATAATTCTGGCTGAGTAAATAGGCATCACTTTTCTGTTTTGCCTCATCTGGTTTACCTTGCATAATCAAGAGTAAAATTTCTTGTTCAGTAGCTTGATTAGCAGGTAATATCCTTCTATACTGTCGAAGGAGATTTTCCGCTTTATCCATTTGCGAGGTCTGAAAATAGATATTGAGCAATTGAATCACGCTATTGGAATCGTTAGGATATTTATCCAGAATCTGAAGAAAGATCTGTTCTGCTTCGGCAAATTTTCTCTGTCCCAGAAGCTGGAAGGCTTGTTGAGTGAGAATATCTCGTTCATTGTATTGAGCAAATAAAGAAAGGAACAAACTCAGGAAAATCAAGATTAAAGAGATTTTTTTGCAAGACATCATTCGTTGAGTAGTTTTAAATATTTCAGGATAACTTGTTGATAAGCAGGCGGAAAAAGTCTATAGGTATCATCCAGCATTGCTTTACGTCGAAGAGTTTCATAATCTGTTTCCACTGCCTGCTGTTTAATTTCTGGATTAGCAGTTTCTCCTTTTCTTTTCTCGGAAAATTCTCGCTTATTTATTGAGCGTTGAGCATCCAAAAGACGAGAAAGAATGCGTTCCTGACTTTGGAGAACTTCAGGGGTTAGTTGATTATTTTTCAGTTGTCGGCTTACAGCTTCCACTTCATCAATGATTTGTTGAATAGCATTACCTTGTTTTTGTGCTTCGGGATTGTTTTGCAAAGCTCGCTTAAGATTTTCAGCTAATCTTTCTTCTTCAGCCGCAAGTTTTTGTATCTGCTGTTGCATAGCTGCCCCCATTCTGCCACCTTGTTGCTGTAATTGCATCATAAGTTGTTCGGCAAGCATATTCATAGCCATCTGTTCTTGACCCATTTGTTCCAGCATCTGAAGCAGAGATTGCATTCCAGAACCACCACCCATTCCAGCAGAAGGATTATTTAAAGTCTGCATCAAATCATAGACCATCAGGTTCAAGCCCTTTTGAATATTTTCCAGTTGCTGAGGAATCTGGTAATACTGCATCTGATTCACACTATTAAAGATTTCCTTAAAACTCCTATCCGTATCACTTAAATCCATATAAAATTTGGGAGGTATAAACATAGTGACCTGAGGTATGCTAAAAAGTTTATTCAAAGACATCTGCATACCTTCATATTCCGCTATAAGGTCAGGAATGATGAGATAAGGATCCTGACTATATCTCGCTTTGAGAGATTCATGCTGTTTGGAAAAGATTAACAATTCTCTAATGGCTTTTTGCATAGCATTGACCACTTCCTGTTGACTGCTACCACTCATAGCATTCTTCATATCGCTTAATCTTTTGGTAAATTGTCGCATCTTTTCCAGAGCTTGAGATTGAGATTGACTGGCAGCGGAACGCTGATTCTGTTGTAATTGCTGCTGGCTTTGCTGCAGATTTTGACTTAATTGTCCGTTATTCATTTCCTGCAATAAGTCATTCAAATCCTGCTTTATCTGTTTATCTTTTGAAGGATCCAGCAATTGGTTAGCCTGTTCCATAGCTTCCTTAAGATTTTCCAATTTATCAGCAATATTTTTTTGTTCCCGCGCAAGTTGTTCATTACTTTGAGTGGGATCCTGAGTTTTATCCATCAAGGCACTTTGCATCTTTTCCATCTCTTTAGAGATTTGTAATGCTTTATCCAGTGCCTGTTCTTTTTTAATACTTTCCAAGAGCTGGAGAGTTTGATCTATCTTTTTATTGAAATCCTCCATGGAGAATTTAAGGTTTTCCATTGCTTTGCGGAGGTCTTCCGGTTTCAGATTTCTTAAAGCCTCATTAACCTTACTCATTGCCTCTCTAAGCTCATCAGTATTTATTTCCTGCATCAATTCTTGTATTCTTTGCATTTTCTGGAGTGTCTCAGCTGAAAGGGCTTCATTGGCTTTTAGCTTATCTATCAATTGTTGATAGTCTTGAGCAATGTTTTCCACCTGTTCAGTGAGTTTCTCCTGAGTATTAAGCATCTTTTCCAGCTGTTTAGCATCTTCCCAGCTTATTTTATCCTGTTTCATCAATTCCAGTCTTTTTTTCTCAAAATCTTTTTCCAGATTATGTGCTTCTTTAAGAGTGGATTGCAAATCCTGCGTTTGTTTATTTTGTAATCGTTCAATTTCTTTATAAATCTCTTCCATAGAGGGAAAGCGTGCTTTATATTTAGGTGTTTGAGCACTTTGATGGTCCGGAGAATTATCGTATACTTCAGCCCAATAGGTCACATTATCCCCAGGCAGGAGGTTCAGATTATTCATATCAAAATGATAGTCTGTAGTAAAGAGTTTAGTATTAATAACCGATTGCAAAATAATAGATTGAGCCGGACGCTCATTAACCTGATAGTGAAGACTCAAATTTTTTAATCCAAAATCATCACTCGCTGATATGATTAAAGGAAGCTGCAAACTTTGATCCAGCATAACATCCTGTGCGGGATAAAGGATACGAATTTCAGGCGGATTATCAGGAATAATGGATATAGTCTTCTCTTCTGGTTCTGAAGAGCGTCCCAGAATATCATTAAGTTCCAGATACCAGGTTTTCGGAGATAAAACTTTTAATCTGGTAGTAAAATCATTAGCATCAACCTGCTGCATTGTTTGCGTAGTGCCATCGGAGAAATGCATTATGGCTTTATTTATAGGAATATTAGTAGAAATGGAAAGAATGACTTCCGTATGTTTGAAAGCCTCTATATTGCCATAACTCAGGGTATCACGAACATTTCCTAATCCCGTATAAGCAGGATAATGATAATCTATCACCCAGCTTTTAACAAAGGGTTCATCCAAACATTCAACCCTATAAACAGGACTTTTTGCCACTTCATTTTGCACATAGTATTCCAAAGTATATTCCAGAGAAGGGAAAGTATAGGAATAGTTATTCAATCCTAATTCCCTCCAATTTTCATCCCAGCGATAAAATAGCCTGTGATGCAAGCGTGTATCAGGCTCTACTACCTGGATTACTAATTGCTGACCTCTTCCAAGAGTGATATTCCCAGGAATAACATCAATGGTGGATTTATAGGCAACCGTTTCCGGTGTGATGGCAGCAAATTGCTTCATTGCATAGCGAAAAGTGTCAGCAGAAAAGCTCCAAACGCTTCCTATTCCAATTAAAAGAAAAAGTATGAGAAACCATAAATCAGCTGGAAAAAGTTTCGGTAAACGATAAGAAACCGATTTTAACCTTTCTGTTGCTTGTGAGGCAAGCACTTTTAATATGGATTCATCTTCCTTTTGCTGATAGAGTTCATAAAGATTTTGATATAGGTCATCCTGATGTTCTGTCTGTTTATCCAGCCAGCGTGCAGTTTGTCCTATGCGATAAAAATGCTTGATCCCCCGATAGAAAATCAAGATAATTAAAAAGATTAGCCCAAAGCGTAAAATATAGTTCAAATAGATTAAAACCACAGATTGAGCAGATACATTCAACCACACCAGATAGTAGATATGAATTCCCAGCATAAAAAAAACAGTAGCCACTATCAAACAACGCAAAACTACCTGCAGATTGAGATTGAATCTGAACTTCTGAATTTTATTTAAGAACTCATTCATCTATTTTCCCTGTATTTTACAAAGCTTTTGCCTAAACTTTCCTTTTGGTTTAATATAACTTTTCTATAGTAAAATTATCCCTTAGATCCATTTCTTTTTCAGCGATGAACCTCTGGAAGCACTATATCTTCAAGTTTCAGTTTAGGAGTATGATGCACATTATTTTCATCTCTCCAATATTCTATATCTTCTGGATTTTTGGATTCTTCCAGCACTACCTGGTCTATAGGAACTCCTAAAGCAATCACCAACGCAATATCTCTATCTTCAGGAAACATAAAATAATAATGCAATTCCTCTTTTTCTACTGAGCCAAGATTACAGCATCCATATCCTTTTTCTACCGCACTTAAAGTTATACTCTGAGCGGCAATACCTGTATCTATATATTGCATATTGCCTGCATCTTTCGGAAGTAATAGTATTATATAGGCAGCGGGATGTTCACCTTCCTGGGGACCTTTCCAATTTTGCAAAGAACGAGCAAAATGCAAATTTGAAAACACAAAATCACATTCCTCTTTTTTATAAACTAAACGGTAGCGCAAAGGCTGTAAATTCCTGGCACTGGAAGAAAGACGTGCCGCATTTACCATCTCCAGCAATTCCTCTCTGGATATCCGTTTGCTTTCATCAAAACACCGATAGCTGCGGTTTCTTTTGATTAAGTCAATTAACATCATTCCTTCTTTACTTCTATTAACATTTTTTTATGCTTTATACTAAGTTTTTCTAATTTTCCTTTCTGTCAAACTTAAATTCCTTCTTTTCCCTTTTTGTCCAATTTTTCCATCACTTTCTGATTACTTTTCCCCCATTTTTTAAAAAAATAATTTGCCAAGATAAAAACCAGAAATTATATTATAGATGATATCATACAATATAAGTAGGATATTAAAGGAGAAAATAAAATGAACAGACTTAATAACAAAGTTGCCCTTATCACCGGAGCAGCAAAGGGTATGGGAGAAGCAGAAGCTCGCCTTTTTGCTGAAGAAGGTGCGTCTTTAATTATCACTGATGTAGACTATACCAATCTGGAAAAAGTTGCTTCCGACCTTCAAGCTTTGGGAACGAAAGTGTTGGCTCTTAAACATAATGTGGCTTCTGAAGAGGAGTGGAAAAAGGTTGCCGAAGAAGCGGAAAAAACTTTTGGGAAGGTAGATGTGCTGGTGAATAACGCTGGTATTTTTAGTGTGAGTGGTGTGGAAGAGACCACTATGGAGATATGGAATAAAGTGATAAGCGTTAATCAAACTGGCACTTGGCTTGGTATGAAGTATATTGTCCCCTTAATGAGAAAAGCAGGTGGAGGCTCTATCATCAATATCTCCTCTGTTTACGCTTTAATAGGAACTGGAACCTCAGCTGCTTATCAATCTACTAAAGGAGCCATCAGAATTTTAAGTAAAACTGCTGCCATTGAATTTGCGAAGGACAATATCCGGGTTAATACCATATTCCCAGGTGCTATTGCCACTACAATCACGGAAACTGCACTGGATAAGCCCTCTAAAATGGAAGAAACTACTTCTGCTATAATTCAGATAATCCCTATGAAGCGCATTGGAAAACCCATAGAAGTCGCTTATGGAGCACTTTATTTAGCCAGTGATGAAAGCTCTTATACCACTGGAGCAGAGCTGGTTATTGATGGTGGATGGACTATCCCATAATCTTTCTTTTGTCAAGTAAAGAAGAAGAAAGTAAGTTCATAAAATTATAAGGAATTAATGAAATCAAAACCTCCAAGTATGTTTCAAATTGGGGAAAGATTAAGAAAGTAATATCATAAAATTATATTGAATTAAGGACTGAACCAGGGGATGCAGAAAAATTTTGCTGCATCCCCTTCCTTTTTTTATCAATCTCAAATGCAATGTAATCTTTTATTTATCAGGTAGTTCTAAACGCATAATTCCTATCAAGCGTTAATCACTCGTTAATCAAGTCTTTAATAATTAACGCTTGATTAACACTTGATTAAGAAGTGATACCAAGAGAATGTTAAGCAGGAACTGAAATAAATTATTAAATTAATTGAAAAGAGGTTTACTTCAGCTTTCCCATAAACTCCGATTGAATAAAGGCAGAATGAAGATAATAGCTGCGATAATATCTATAACAGTCCAGATACCTTTTTTAAATTTAAACATAATAATCGGATTAAATATAAGGGCAGTTAATATAAACAAATATATGAAGATAGATCTAATTTTATAAAGTTTAAAGTGAAGATAAATGAGATAGATGGCTGCAATAAATACAATAAGCCGTAGAAAAATATAAAAAGAATATTCTATACGAAAAATCCCACCAATGACTAAAAGTAAAGCTATGAGTGGACAGATATATATGCTCCACTTCTTTTCCTTCTGACCTTCTTCCTTTCTAAACTTCTCAATATGCCTGTCTCCTGATTCTAAGTCCTTCATTTCCCTTGCCTCCTAATTAAATTTCTTTGCGATATTTATAAAAGAAATCCCTATCCCTGTCAATTATTATTTATCTTTTCAATATTTCCTATGCCACATTGGATCTTATTGGTGGAATGATGTCCTCATCGTTATTGGTGGAACAAGGACCCATTGTTTATTGGTGGAACGATGTCCTCATCGTTTATTGGTGAAACAAGGTCCTCCTTGTTTCAAACTCCGCAGGAGTTTTTATAAGGGATCATAAACGTCCCCGTTTATGAAGCTCCAAAGGAGCTTGCCCATCCTTTCCCTCCATCTTTCTCCCCTTATTTATAAATTATAAATATAGAAAATCCTAACGGCTTGGCGAGACGAGGACGTCTCACCACCGATAGAGAAAAGCCTGTCGGCTTTGTGAGATAAGGACATCTCACTACCCCTAAAGAAAAGCCTTATGGCTTTGCGAGATGAAGACATCTCGCACCCTCAAGGATAAATTATACTCAATCACTTTAGGGTCTCGTTTGATTCATCTTCTCTTGGATAATCCTGAAAACTCAGTGATTTTCTCTTCTAATAATATCTTAAATACTTTTTTGGACTACCCGAAAACCATATTTTTTATTTCTTATAATTTGACTATAGAAATACCTTCTGAAAACTGTGCACAAATCAGAATTATCCGAATAACAACCACCTCTAACTAAATGCCATGAACCATTCTCTGGTCCAATCGGATTTATTACATCTCCTACAGGATAATCGGACAATACATCCCAACACCATTCCGCTACATTGCCACTCATATCATATAGACCTAATTCATTAGCATTCTTTTCTCCAACACTATGAGTGCGACCTCCTGAATTTCCAGATCCTATCTACCTTATAAGCAGGGATATATTTCTCGCTAAGCCATTTATAGACCGTATCTTTGGTAACCTCAAGATAGACACTTATCTCTTCGACTGACAACCACCGATCTTCCATAATAAGCTCCTTTCCAGATGCAATTACACCTGGAAACGCCATCAGAATCAGTATAAAATGGGATCATATCAATACTATAACAATATAAAGAGCAGGATTATTATGTCAATAGCCAAATCGTAAAACAGACAATTTTCTTGGAGTGAGAATTAAGATAAAGAAAAAGGAAAGCATACCGTCATATTTGCTTTCCCTCTCCTGATCTCACTTTTAATGAGAATCAGGAATGCGCAGGTGTGTGTATCTTGTCGATTGACGGTGCGCAAATTAGTAAACTTGCTTACTCTTTTTTGTTTCAAGTTCAGCTCGGATATTGAAGTTGCTCCATTTAGTAAACCAGTGGCGCCGGAATACAATTGCATCAATGATATCTTGCAAATCGGTATCTAATCCGAATGATTTCAGAATATTGATTTTCTCTTCATTACTTATATATGGACAAGAAAGCAAGTCAAAAAGAAGAAGAACAGACTCTGTATTTCTTTTATTGGTCATCAGATCATTTGCTGCCAATCTCTTAGAAGCTATCTTGATTACTGTACTCCGAATGTTACTATATCGTTTCTTATCTCCGATGTAGAACAATATAACAGTAATCTGAAAATAATCCAGGTCACATTCAGTGTTTTCCGAATTTTTGTCTTTTTTCAGCCCTAAATACTTTTCCAGTGTATCCTCTTCAAACCAGTATTGCTTCCCCAATTCCTTCAATACTACTAACAGGTATAACGATTCAAGTTTAGCATACTTTTTCTTAACATTGAGTTTCAGAACATCGGCCGTTCGATCGAAGATAAGCTTATAAACTTGATGTTTACTTAGGCTAAATGAATTCTGCTTATTGTTCAATACTTCTGTTACGGAGCTTATTATTATACATAACTTTATCGTCGAATTAACTCTCGGAGCCATGGAGTATATGTAATAAGCGATATCGATCAATTCGTAGAGTATGAACATGCTATCTTGCACAACATCCTCTTTATTCCCCAGATTTTTACTGTCTATCAATTTAATCAGTTTCAAGTAGCCAGAGATTCTATTTGATAACAGTCCTAAAGTGTATGGCAGGACTTCTTTCAACTCAGTTCCTGTTTCTTTAACTATTATTTTAAAATTCACTTTCGCGTCGGACGTGTGTATAGCTTTCTTGATCTCGTTTATTAATCTTCTAATGTCATCGTCATTAAAAATGGATTCATTGTTTAGCAAAGATATCAATTCATTGATTGGATTATTTATTTTGTCAAGCAGGTAGATAATTTTTGATTTGAATATCGTCATTCTTGTAATGATGGGTCTTTCGATCAATTCTGATTTTGAGTGATTGATAGAAAGCTTAAATTCTCTTAGTCTTAGTTCGAATTGATCAACAATACAATCTCTTATACATTGATCATTGAAGAACAGGAAATAGTCATCTACATAGCGGAACAGCTCATAGTCTTGCTTATATTTTATCTCTTTTGGTAATCCATCAAGGACATCTCTATCAATGCGCTGCAGAATCAATTCAGCAAAAATTCTTGAGAATTCAGGACCAATCACAATTCCATTAGTCTCATTGTAAGAAAGGGCTTGCATAAGAGAATCAAATTTGCCTGCAAAAGTGTCTTTTGATTTTCCTATGTCTCTCTTAACAGCTTCTTTGTTGTAAATAGCCCATGAAATGCTATGTGTATAGATGCTATCAAAACACTTGAAAATATCGAACTTAAATAGATAGTCATACTTTGATTCACATCTTTGATACTCTTGTGATTCGTAGAATTCGCGTATGTACTTGTAGCGTGAATATAAGAAGAAGTTATCGAGATAGAAATAGTTTTCGTCATCGCTTGACTTGTCTTTCGCATGGAATGCTTCAGCATTTGTTGAGACCTTAAACGGGTGTCTTATTGAGAATCGACTTAACGAACAGAAATACGTTATTAGATGTTTATATTTATCTATATAATCCATAACTCTCAGCTGGTTTCTCGGATGCACTATTGCTAGTTCCCGATAGTCGATATCCTTGTGGACAATGCGATACAAGTAAGGTATTGTAATATCACCGTTGTGGTTTTCCTGCTCATTAAGAAGAATTGATAGTATTAAACTCACTGTGTTATCTGCCCTCTCCTTATCACCATTGAATACTTTGTCTGTAAGTTCCTTACAGATTTTTGACTTATCATCGTAACAGATTTTCCCTTCTTCATTAAATCGCACTTTCAATCTGATAATCAAATCATAGAAATGTCTGTTTGAAAACGATAAAGGGATTTCAAAGGGGAGAACATCTGACAACAGCACGCTCTCAATCCGCTTCCTATTCTGATTCAGAGTTCTCTTCATTTTACGCCATTCCAGCATTTAGAGATTTCTTCTAAATCATCTTGAGTTAAGATAATAAACTTTTTCTCTTTGAAGCCATTTTCAAAACTTACGCTTTTAAAACGATTCATTAAAGTGTCTGAAAGCTGAAGCTTGTTTAACCTATTATTGAGTTCATAATCTAGGCTCTTGAGTTGGGTGCAGCTGTTTAGCAGAGGGTTTGAGAAATATATGCCAATTAAAATGTTGGATTTCCTGTTTTGTAGTTTAGTGTTCCCAGCAAGGTAGCTCAAACGTTTGAAAAGCTTACGATCTTCTTTTCTTTTATTGAATGCTTTATTGGCAACATATTCATCAAAAGCAGCATTCATACGAGCTTTAATTCGTTCAAACTTATGAGTTGAGAGATCAATAAATAGTTTGTCACCTTTAAAGTTAAAGTTGTACCCAAGAAAATCGAATTTGTAAGACATACTTTTATCTGTGAGATTTGTTAATCCATAAGCTTTAGATTTTGATTTATTCTTTTTTAAAGAGCAATCGGTAAATATCTTATCTATCTGGGCTTCATAGGTGCTAACGTTGCAAAGTGACCTCGGTACAAAGACAAAAATCATGTCATCTACGTATCTTTGATAGAATACCAGATCATCAAGCTTAGATACTCGTCGATCAAATTCACGCATATAAATTTCAGCTATATATGCACTTACTCCTATCCCTCGAGGTACACCCAGCCTTGATCCGGATAATGAATAATACTGATCCATTACCTGAATCAATAAGCGTTTATTAAATCTTGATAGTAAGTTCTCTTGTATGATGTGATTCAACGCCGCTTCTGGGATGCTTTCATAAAAGTTCTCTACATCAGTGCGGTAGATAAACTTCGGAAAATTGTCATTTATAATGCCAGCAAGTTGACTGACAATCTCAGATCTATTCGATTGTTTTACTTTGTACAACTTCCATAGACAATACTGTAGATGTTTTATAGCGAAGTAATTTTCTGGTTCATCTTCAACAATAAATGTTGGTTTATTGCCTATCAAGTCCTTCCTATGAATAGTTATACTATAATTGTTATTAGTTATCTTAAATATAAATCTATTTAGATGTTGATCAATCTCTTCATTTCTTTTGTCTCTGATTTTAGCTATTAGCTCGTCAATCTTCTTGATAATGGATTCATTAGCATCGCTCTTGATACTACAATTGTTTTTTTTCCTATAAGTCAATAAAGAGTCGATGCGTTTATCAAGTCGCGTAATTTCTGGCATAAACTTACTAACAAGATAGTTACCTTTTCGATTTTCCATCAATATGATATTTCGTAAGCTTTGTATCGTCACTTCTTGATCAAACACTAGTTTTCACCTTTAATTTAATGCGTTGAATTCCCACTGTTGGTGTAAATTCCAACTTGTTGTTTCTCGGGTTCTTTGAGGGCATCTGTTATCCCTATTTACACACAATCTATGTATAGCCAAGCGACCAATTGTATTCTTTTCGTCTTATAAATCTATGTCAAGTTCTTTTTTAAAATAATCTGGGTGGTAAAGGCAAAAAGTATCCCCCCTTGATCTTCTTTCCCATAAGAGGGATATAATTGTCAACCACAATGGGTGGTATTAGGGAAATAGCTTTGTCTGTATTCAGTTCTGTTTGATAGATTTGTTCAGGATTTTGATTATCTCTACCCCTATTGGTTCTATAGGAGTTAAACCATATTTGATAGGAAAAGTTTTAGCCAGGAGTTCTGTTTCGTTATTTGGTTTTTCCGAAATAAAAAACTCCTCCTCAATAAGATTATGAAAAGACTCTACATCACTATTATAAGTGTGTCTTCGGTAAGGGATCAGCCTATGTCTTGCCTTATATTTTTCTGTTATTATCTTTTCAAAGAGAGTAAGTTTCTGACTATGAGGGTTAGTGAACTCTTTACCATTATCAGTTTGGATAGTAATAGTTTCGGGATTAATACCATAATTATGTAGAGAAAAAAGCAAATAATCAATAAAGATAGCAGTGGCAGCAGATGATTTCTCATAACTGTAAGCCAGATAGGTAGCTCCAGTTTTATAATCTCTGGCGGTGATAAGATATTCCGGAAGATGGTGTTCCCATCTTTCTGATTTCGTATTCTGGTATATCAGTAAGATACTTTATATCCACTTGAAAACGACTAAACACTCTCTTCTTCTTCCTTACTTCTTTTTCCCCTTATCAATAAATATAGAAAAGCCTGACGGCTTGGCGAGATGAGGACATCTCACCACCTCTGGAAAAAGCCTAACGGCTTTGTGAGACGAGGACGTCTCACACCCCTATAGCGGGGTCATAAATGTTCTCTTACACGGGGTCATAAACGTCCCCGTTTATGAAGCTCCGAAGGAGCTTGCCTATTCTTTTCCCTTCCATATTATAGACCTTATCTATAAAGATATAAAAAAACCTTAACAAATTTCGCAAACAGAATTGAACTTAGATAAAGCAATCCCATAAACCCCACCCCTTGTGTTTAATAATTATATCACCCTTACGGTAAAGGAAATTACAAGGAAAATGCTTTTCGCTTTTACCATACACTTAAATAGCAAGAGACATCGTTCTTTCTTATTTAGATACAAGGATTCATCTATAAAAAACCAGAAAGGATAACCTATTATTTCTTATATTCTCTTTTTGAATTATTCCTATCTTCAAGTTCTTTTAATAGGCAAAGACTACTCCAGATTGAGGAAAGACCCATTCTTCAGGTTTGGTGGTCACAGTTATGATATTTTTAGAAGTGGTTATTTTCGGATATTTATTTTGACCGGCAAAAAAGGGAACGCATTCTATCTGTTTGAGAGTTTCGGGATAGGAAAAGCTAATTTGGACTCCGTGAGTAAGTTCTGTGATAAAGACACTTAATTGATGGGAAGATTTAGGATAGAGGGTTAAGGTATTGATTTCATAGCGAACTTCCTGTCCGATAAGGTTTTTAAGTGCAGGATGAGAACAGCGAATTTCCATTGCCTCTGATTTGAAATTAATTCTGGTTTCCAGTTCTATGCCATTCACTTTTACGGAAGAAAGTTGAAAAGCAGAAGGATTAAGCTGGAAATTGCCATCCATAAGCCAGCGATATTCCACCTCATTCCGTTTGAAATATTCCTTCAAGGCTTTATCTGAATTGGCACAGGCAACCAGGAAAAAGTCTCTTTGTAAAGTTTTTGAAAAGCTTAAAGTGGTCTCAGCTTTCCAATAATCCTTATCTGAACTTTCAGTAAAAAGAATATGGTGACGGAAATCTTTACGGTAACGAATATCCCTATCCTGATTATAAAAGAAGACCCGCAGAATTTCTCTAAAGATGAGTTCACTCATTTCTTCGCTATTAATTCTTTGAGCAATGGCAGACTGGATAATCTGATTCAATTTGGAATTAGGATAGTCACTGGAGACAAAATCCCTTCTGGATAAAGGAGCGGCAGTAACTAATCTTCCTCCTTCGTAATAATAGCGCTTAGCTCTGCGTCCTACCTGACAGAGAAGTTCATATGAAGAACCGTTATATAGACTTACCAGATTTTCTACTCTAATATCATTGTGACCATTGCCTAAGAGGATAACCTCAGTTCCATATTGTATTTCAGGAGCATCTGTTATGTCTACACAAATCATATCCATACTTACTTTTCCGATGACTGGACAGAGTTTGCCTGCAATAAGCACTTTTCCTTTATTAGAAAGCAGAAAATCATAACCATCAGCATAACCAACTGGGATTACGGCATAGCGTGTTTTGCGTTTTGCTTTCCAGGTTTGATTATAACCAACTGTTGCACCCTTGGGAATTTCTTTTATCTGAATGATAGTGGATTTGAAGGTCATAACAGGTTTAAGTTCTATCTTCTCCTTCTGAGAAGGATGAGTGTAGACCCCATAACTTAATATACCTAACCGACAAAGATTTCCAGAACTTCCCAGACTGTTAATCAGAGCAGAACTATTAGCTATGTGAATCCATTCTGCTTGAACTTTATACTTTTTAAGAACTTGTTTAAATCGTTCTTCCTGCATTTTACTGAATTCTGGGTCGCTTTCGGAAGAGGCAAAATGGGAAAAGACACTTTTCACTTCTAATTCAGCAGCATTCTGACAATATGACCAGAGTTCCGCAAAATCTTTTTCCAGAGCACCACTACGATGCATCCCGGAATCAAATTTCAAGCTAATTGGACATTTAACTTTTTGAGTGGTACAAAATGAGACCAGAGCTTGCGCAAAAGAGAGCTCATTAACTGTAGGAATAAGTTTATACTCCAGAATACCAGGAATTTCATCTATTAAAGAAGGCGAAAGAATAAGAATGGGAGCCTTACAACCTTCAATGCGTAAAAGCTTTCCTTCTTCCAAATTAGCTACTCCAAGAGCTGTGGCACCTTCTTTCAAGGCAGCTTGAGTTATTTCCCAGGCACCATGACCATAGGCATCAGCCTTAACAACTTGGATAAACCCTTGCTCTGATTTCAAAAAAGTTTTAAGCGCTTTCAGATTACTCCGGAAAGCATCCAGATCAATCTCTACCCAACTTCGTTCCAGATTATTTTCTTTTTTATTCAAGATTCAATCCTAAAAGTATTTAGCCGCTAAGTCTGCCAGAGCTGATCTTTCCCCTTTAATCAAGGTGATATGACCCACTATATCTTCCACTTTTAGTTTTTCTACGGCAACAGAAAGACCATTGGAAGATGAGTCCAGATAAGGAATATCTATCTGATAAGGGTCTCCTGTGAGAACAATCTTAGTATTTTCTCCGGCACGAGTAATGATAGACTTCATTTCATGAGGAGTAAGATTTTGGGCTTCATCAATAATCATAAACTGGTCAGGGAGGCTTCTTCCACGAATATAAGTTAAAGGTTCCAGTTCTACATAACCATAATCCATAAAATCATCTATAGTGGTTTTACGTTTATTCTTGGGATTAGCAGGTCCCACTTGATTGTGATGAGAAAGCAATATATCCATATTATCATAGATTGGTTGCATCCAGGGATTAAATTTTTCTGTCTTAGAACCAGGTAGATAACCTAAATCCTTCCCTAAAGGGAAAATAGGACGAGAGATAACCAGACGAGCATATTTATTTTCTTCTATCACCTTTTGTAATCCTGCAGCAATAGCCAGAAGGGTTTTACCCGTTCCTGCTATTCCGGAAAGGCTAACTAACTTGATATTATCATCCAGTAAAAGCTCTAACGCCATCTCTTGTTCATAATTTCTTGATTTTATACCAAAAACTTCCTGTCCCCGATAATAATTAAATGGAATTAAAGTATTGGAAGAATGGATATATCTCATCGTGTGAGAAATAGAAGGATCAGATTTTTTGGTGAAACGCACAAATTGATTGGGATAAAGATTACCAAAGTTATTAGGAATGGATGGTTTATCTTTCAAAGCTTCAAATTCATCATCTGGAAGCTCTTTAATCATACATCCAGTATACAATTCTTCAAAATTAACCGTTCCAGTTTCAAAATTTTCTGCATTTAACCCCACACTATCAGCTTTTATACGCACATTAGCATCCATAGAAACGAGGACGACTTTGGTATCGGGATATTTTTCCTTAAAATAGAGGGCAGTACTGATAATCAAGTTATCATTTCTATCCAGAAACAGAAGGTTAGAAGCCACATTTGAAACTTCTTTATTAACCGTAACTTGCAGGATTCCCCCATTATCTAATTTAACACCTTCTTGTAAACTTCCTTTTGACCTTAAAGCATCCAGATAACGCCCTATTTGACGCGCATTTCTACTCTTTTCATCAACCCCTTTTTTGAACTGGTCTATTTCTTCAATAACAATAATAGGAATAACCACTCTGTTATCCTGGAAGGAAAATATCGCTTGAGGATTATGCAACAGGACATTGGTGTCCAGAACGAAAATCTTTTGAGCCATATATATAACCTCTTATTTATAACTAAAAGCTTTTAATACTTTTCTTTAATAATAGAAATAAAATCAAGAGCAAAAATTTCTTTTATCAAGAATAGATTTAAGGGATTTATCGTCAATGAATTTATTAGCTGATGTACGAATTCTGGTGCTGAAGAGGGGACTCGAACCCCTACGAGCTTATCGCTCACTAGTCCCTGAAACTAGCGTGTCTACCAATTTCACCACTTCAGCTCCCTCAACTTAATTCAAATCTCCAACCGCAAGGTTTGTGTCAAGCAAAAATAATGAATTTCACTTCCAAGATAAAGCTGGAGGAGTTGGTGAAATCGGGCAGCCAACTTATTCTAAAGCATAACGATGGAGGGGATCAACCCAATTGAATAGATAGCCAAGCAATCAGGTACATTAAAGTCAGGGGCAACAATGAAGGTAATTGGAATGAACAAGAATAGCTTTGATAAAGAGCCTACTTACCTGATCCCTAAGTTGGCAAATACTACTATAAGAGCTGGTGGAATAAGTTCCGAGTTTCCTGGCTGCAGTCGTAGAAGATGACAGAGGATGAGATTAAAACCAGAGCTGATGATGTCTAGGATTGTTGAGACTACAAGGAGATAATCAACTAGAAGGCTGAGGGATACTACAGCTTTGTCGGTAAAGCCGGACTAACAAATGATGTGAAACATAATGAAGAATTTTATTCCACTATCTGAAATGTAACCTATAATAACAACAAACCACTTGCATTAGGGACAAACATATTTAAGGTCCTAGCAGACCGATTAGTAAACGCTACAAATATAACTATTATCAAACTATGATTGTTTCTGTCCTGCATTTAAAATGAAAAGGCGGAAATGGAGTATGTGTTCCGAATACATCTACCGGGTTCATTTTTGTATCGTATCCGATAGCCTTCTTTCTGGAAAATACCACAAAAATCCAGATTGCGGCCGATATCGATGGTCAGTTTGCCTTCAGCTTCGGCAAAGGCAACCGATGGCAAAACAATGGTCTGTATTTGGTTAAGTAAGGCATCTAACAGACCATTCATAGGCCTAACCAGACCGCCTACTACTTGCAGAACCCCATCCACAGCTATCTTCACTTCACGAATTGTAGCCAGAGCCTGTTCCGCAGTGATCTTAACAGCAGCGTGCTTCACCACAGCATATTGGGTAGACTGCACCTCCTACTTGACTTCGGCGAGCTTGAGACTGGCATCATTGGTAACGAGAACGAGCTTAAAGGTTTGGTCTGGCACAAAGTAACTAATTGCTTCTTGACAAAATCAAATCACTTATTTTAAAGTTTATCAACAACTTTATTAATGGAGGAATCATGGCAAAAGACAAAGTTGAAGTATACAAAGATAACCAGGGCAAATGGCGCTGGCGGCAGATTGCACCAAATGGAAAGGTTGTTGGTGGATCAACCCAAGGGTATAAGAACAAACAAGATTGCATCGAAAACGCAAATCGTAATGGAGTCAAAATACCAGAAACACCCAAGAAGAGCAAGTAATCCTGATCAATAGTTCTTTATCAACATTTCAGTCTCAGTCTGGAAAGCACCACATATCGAGTACTGCGTCTTGACTTCAGCAATGACATAACCCGCAGTACAGCGGTATGGCTTCAGTCGCAGACCCTCATGTCTGACTAACTGAGCTTTGATTCGATTCATCAACGCTTTGGTTATGCTATCTCCTTGTTCCGGATGTGATCATTGATCCAGAGCCAGGAAAGCACTACCCCGTATACTGAAAATAAGAATGCGTAAGGATGTGACAGAAAAACAGTTCTTGACATTGAAATCAGAATATCCTTTACTGAGTTTATAAGATTTGTAGTGGCTATAATGTGTTTTTTTAAGTGACTAAGATTTAGAATTATTTAGGTGTTTTATCGGTGAAATCCTTATCTTAAGAACGAAGCAGTAGATTGAAGGTGACAGGTGGACCCCCTGTTGCAGGATTTCATAGTAAATCAGAAAATTGAGTTGAATGAAAACCAACTTACGCTACAAAACTATTTGTTACAAAGGGGAGAAAAGAATGAGAATAAAGACATTTTCATTGACGATGTCAAAAAATGGAAATGATGATAATCATTTGTTCCGCCATTCAAAGCTAATGCCTTTTGTTTTGATAGTACTTTTATTTGGCTTATTGGTAACTATATCACCACTTATAGCTAGTGAGCCTGGGAAAATATTAGGACCAGAATCAGGTTACATAGATCTCCGATGGCTAAGCGATGACAAGGTTGTAGCCATAAAATCAGAGTATGAATACTTTCCTGATAAATTACTCTATACTCATGGTGAGATTGTCGCAGTAAAATATGATATCCGGGTAGATACAACTTCTCGTGGCTACAAACCTAACAGAACATATTATTTGCTATCACCCTACGTTACCGGTTATCAAATCAAAGGGGATGGTGATGATAATTACTGGTTTATTGTTAAATCTGATATTGATACTTTGGAAGTAATTACTGATGATCGTGCTTTAAAGGGTGAATTTATACTTCAGTTATTACCTTACAAGGAAAAGCCAAAAGTAATTGAGGATAACGAGGGAAGTTTTATCTCATTAACACCAATTGATACTACATACGCTAAATCAAGCAAACATAGCGGACCACCAAGGTTTTCTTTTGAAGTTGTTAGGGTTGCTGAAATTGATAAAGGAGAAAATGTACACCTTCACAGTTCAGGTAAGTTCTACTATGATCAACTAAGCGGCTTTGGGATTCAAGGTAAGGTTGAATCTGAATTTTGGAAGAATCGCTTTAATCGCAATTCTGGGGTATTTGCTCCAAAGAACGATTCGTTCTTACCTCCACCACCAAACTTTCTAAAGCTTGTTGCAGGAGGGTTCTGGCTGCTGGATCAAGTATCGTAACATCCTCTGAGGCAAGCCCATCTGCTTTCCCGAAGTGGCTTTTCAGGAGGCTGTGGATGCTGAGCAAAATATAGAGTACCACAGGTTCAGAAGTATAATAGACACCCCGTTTTTCTCTTAGTTTGGGATCGTATTCACTAAGGAAAGTCTCATAAAAGTACAGTATGGTGTTTCTGCCCTTGCTTTCGGTGTAAAAGTGGTGCAGGATCTTTTGGATATCGGTATTGAATAGGATATCTCGCTCCGGCATCGTATAGGCTTCTTTGCGTGAAATAATACAAACATCCAGATTGAAGCCAATACCGATGGTCAGCTTACCAGCAGTACTGCGATATGACTTCAGCCGCAGACCCACAGGTCTAACTAATTGTTCTTTGATGCGTTCAAACAGCGTAGCCTCCATCGTATCTCCTTATAAATAGTATTGGATACTATCTTGAGAACAAGGATGCCATGATCCTGAATTAACACAAATACGGATGTATAAGGATAAAAAAGTATTAGCTTTTATCGATATAACAGTTAAAATGTTTAAATAGAATATTAAGAATGTTGCGATGATAAGGAGATAATATGAGGATGAGGGTAAAAAAGCTCGGCGGTGTTTTGTTTATTTTGTGTCTTGCATTGGGTTTGTTTGCTCAAGTTGACAGTACATTTGTACGTTACTACAGCCCAACCTATGAAACTCATCCCTATTGGTATTCATTCCCTACATCCTTTACCGATGCTGCCAATGTGTTTGAAAAATATGACGGTAATTTCGGAATGCAGATATTATCTACATACCATACTCCCCCTCCTGAATTGATATTTCCCCAGTCACCAGTTGCCACATACAATCGGAGGGGAGAGTACATCAATACTACCTTCGGGCCTTATAATGATGACGGTCTGTTAGTTGGATATTATTCGCATATCATCAAGGATGGATATGGCGGATACTTGGCTTTGGATATGGTTGAACACAGGATTCATAGATTGAATAGTGATTTACAATTTGTTGAATGGGTTCCATTATTGTATTTTAATGGGACTCCCGGGTGTATCTTGGACTTGATTAGTGAAGATAATGGGTTTGTAGTAGTAGCAAACTCAGGAGGTTACGTTATAGCAAAGTTCAGTTATGACCTCACTTGCTTATGGAGTACGCCATTTACTGCTCATACGCAAATATGCCTAAAGAAACTAGGTGATGGGGCTTTTGTTAACATGTGGTGGTACAGTCCTCATTATCAAGTTATGAAAATATCTTCAATGGGAGATACGATTTGGACAAAGCAACTTCAAGACTATGGAGTTGACTCTTTTATAGAAATCAACAATAATTTTTATGGTTTTATCTACGATTCGGTAGACATCAACACAGGAGAACTGCGAGTCTATGATTTTGGTGTTGATTTTGAGAATGAAAGCCCGGGAGATCCGATTTTAGTCATACCCACCTATCCTTTACTTGATAGTAATTTGTATGGGTTGAGTGAACCATTCAGTGTGATAAAGACATCGGATAATTGCATTGTTTTGGCTGTTTCCACTCCTGGTGGAGAAATTTTCAAATTTGACAGTAATTTTAATTTGATTTGGAGCAGTAACGCCCTTCAAAATGAGAGAATCGGGATTGGAAATCACCCCTTGATTGAGCTCGGGAATGGAGATTTACTTTATTGCGCAACTGTTGGTTATCAACCTAGACAGCTTGCACTGGTTAGAATAGATTCAAACGGTAACTTTGTAGGTATTGATGATCCAACGACCCCAGCTTTGCAGAATGGGCTTTTATCTGCTTATCCCAATCCATTTACAACTTTCACGAACCTAAAGGTTATTTTACCCGCAAATCAGGATAACATTCTGCCAAGAATAACAACCGCAAGCATCGATATCTATAATATCAAAGGGCAGAAAGTGAAAAACATTTCTCTTGATCCCAGTAAAGTAAGTGAGCAATTCACCTTTTGGGATGGCAGAGATGTTGGTGGTAGACAGTGTTCCAGTGGTATATACTTTCTCAACTTGTCGGTTAATGGAAAACGATGCTTGAGTAAAAAGGTTACTCTTTTCAGATGACCTTAATGATGTAATTACCAATTATATAGATAAAATAGTCTTTGTCCTGCACTTCCAATGAAAAAGCGGAAAGTGAGTATGTATTCCGAATATACCTACCGGGCTCATTTTTGTATCGTATCCAATCTGCTCGTCTTTGATCCATGGTACAAAGGCTTTGATGTATTTCCATGTATCGTCCAGGCTATTGGACTTGATGTCCAGAGCTATAAGGTTGTCTATCACTTCCAGGGCAACGTTTAGGAGATAGATCTTATCTTGAGCAGTAAGAGCCAAGCAGATGTCACTGATGTAGTCATTCAGGATAAACACGAGTTTGTAATATCTGGCTTTGGCTTTCTTGTAGCTCTGCAGCATTCCAAACTTCCTGATTCTCAGGGCGGTATGTCCTACCAGTCCCTGCCAGTAGTAGGAGAACTTCTCTTCAATAAGCCACTGCTCGCAATCCTGGATATCTCGCTCCAGCATCGTATAGGCTTCTTTCTGGGAAATACCACAAAAATCCAGATTACGACCGATACCGATGGTCAGTTTGCCTTCAGCTTCGGCAAAGGCAACCGGTGGCAAAGCCATGGCCAGTATTTGGCTAAGTGAGGCATTTAACAGACCATTCATAGACCTAATCATACCGCCCACTACCTGTAGGACACCATCCACTGCTATCTTTACACCACGAATGATAGCCAGAGCCTGTTCTGCTGTGATCCTAACAGCAGCAGGTTTCTCTACCGCAGATTGGGTAGACTCCGCTTTCGGCTTGATTTAGGCAAGTTTGAGATTGGCATCATGGTTGATAAGGACAAGCTTGAAAGTTAGATCTGACATAGATTATCTCATTGACAATTATTGACTATAGAGAAAATTTGTACTATGTAATAAAATAAGGAGATTATTATGAGTTACAAAGCTTATCGTGTACGTGTTAAAATTGACGCTTGCATTGACTACTTGGTTGTATTGGTAAATCAAAATTTAATCGCGGGAAAATACAATGAAGTAATATTTTATCGCGTCATCTTTTCGATACCAGATGATGGATTAACTATTCCAAGTTCGAGAGCAGCAACTTTCAAAGAAGAACTTAGAGTACTCAAAAAAGCATATGACTTTATCGATATACAAGCACAGAGTATAGATGAGTATATAGTATCGAAAATGAAAGAAGTATATGGTGATAATGCCGTCATATCCTACGAGGAAATACAAGAAGAATCATAACTCATAGTTACTGATCGGTAGTTCAGTCTCAGTCTAGAAAGTACCACATATCGAGTACTACGTCTTGACTTCAGCAATGACATAGCCCGCAATACAGCGGTATGGCTTCAGCTTCAGACCCTCATGTCTGACTAGGTGAGCTTTGATAAGGTTCAACAGTGCTTCGGTTATGTTATCTCCTTGTTCCGGATGTGATCATTGATTCAGCACCAGGGAAGCACTACCCCGTATACTGATAAATCAGGATAGGTTAGGATGAGACAGAAAAAGAAACAATAGTTCTTGACATAAGAAAGCGAATTGTTTAGAAGGTAGTTAGTTAATATGTATTGATTATAGTTGAAGTTAAGGCTTGTACTATATCACTAAAGCATGAGTTCATTGATAAAAAACTCATATAGTGCCCTGTATTAATCGGGAGAATCGATGAAAAAACATTTGATATTTACATTGTTATTGCTATTGTCTTTTGGGCTGGCGACAGGACAGACATGGATACTATACTATCGCTTTGGTGATCTGTGTCCAGGTCCCAATAATAGTGCAAGTTCTAAAGTCTGTAATGTAATCCCGGCAATTGGTGGTGGTTATTTATTACAAAGGTATGTCGAGTTTGTATAAGGAGATATTCCTGCTTATGCTAATAATGTATTCTGGAAACTCGATGAATATGGCGAAATTGTTTGGAGAAACACAGGGGGAGGAAACTTCCCGTTTAACAGCATAGTAAGTAATGGGATTGACAGATACTATTGCCTTCGTACTCAATCAGGATATTCCACCCTATATATATTCAACGATGAGTTAAATTGTTGATGATGAGAAAAGATCTATGTGGTAAACCCTGTTTTATTGGAGTATATTTTTACAAGCTAAGATCGAGTAATCGGGTTTTGGTTCATAAAATGCTCATATTAAAATATTAACAAGATAGTATTAAGGAAGAAATGCCCTCCCCACTTATAGGAGTACTAATGAAAATGTATAGATGGATTATTAGCGGGTTATTATGTATGATGAGCATTGGAATATATGCTGTAACCAGAATTGTGGATATCACCGGAGCTGGTCAATACACCAGCATACAAACTGCAATTAATGCATCTTCTCCAGGCGATATTGTTCTCGTCTATCCTGGTAGGTATTTGGAGAACATTTCAATAAATCAGAAAAGCAATATCTCTGTTATCAGCTTGGAAGCATCTTCAGGGAACCCAACATATATTGAATCAACGATTATTGATGGTCGATCAATATCTTGGGGTATATGGATAAGACAAAATTCTCAAAATATCACAATACGTGGTTTTTCCATTACAAACTGCAAGACAGGGTTGGGTGTTAGCGAAAATTCAATCGCAACAATAACAAATTGCAACATTTACGAAAATAGGGCAAGATTGGGTGCTGGTTTCGGAGCAAGTTCAAGTACTGTTTATCTCAGCGGTGTAAACATATATGACAATTATGCCTATAACTCTGCTGGAGGGCTTTATATCAATGGGGCTACGGGAGCAGTAAATGTTACCTTTGATCCGGTTAACCGCTGTTCAATCTACAACAATACAGCAGGATATGGTCAGGATATTGTTGCCCAGAATATCAGTAGTGACCTCAGTATTCCGTTGGATATGTTCTCTGTAAACAACATTACTTCCTATTATGCTTTATCTCGCTCATCTGGATTTGAATACCAGCTTTTAATCAATCATCAGAGAGCACATCATCAGGAAATCAACAGTGACCTTTATGTCTCACCAGCAGGAGACGATACCAATGATGGGCTCAGTCCAGCTACTGCCCTTAAAACCATCAGGACAGCGATTTACAGAATTGCCTCGGACAGCTTAAATCCCAAGACGGTGCATATATTGCCCGGTACATATTCCCGCAGTATCAACCAACAAATATTCCCCATTTCGCTGAAGCAGAATGTCAATGTAGTGGGAAGTGGAGTAAACGAAACACAGATAATTGGTGAGCAGGACCCGATGTTTCCCAGTATTCAGTACTATCCTCTGATTGTTTTTACAATCTACTATCAGAATAATGTTAGTTTAGAGAGTATGTCTATCACTTCAGAGAATTGTACAAATAGTTGTGCTCTATTTGGAAGTAGAGAAGATGGCACGAGATTGATAAATCTGAGAATGCACAATCTATCACCCCAGGAATATGCTGTAATTAATTTTACAAATTTTGCAAATAGCTTGTGGGAAAATGTTATAATTGAGGATATAGTTACTAATAGCAAAGGATTACTGCTCAATAATGGCAGTTTCACGGGCACTATCAGGAATTGCATATTCAGGAATATTGTCTCAACTATGGTTGATCCAGATATTTCAGCATATCCCTTAATCATGCTGAGATTAGGTCAAGATTTTAAGTTGGAAAACACAGTATTTTCCAATTTTAGTATGCAGGATGATGATTCGCAAGCTATTCAGTTTGGTGGAATGTACAATCCACCTATGCAACCACAATACACTATTCAGAATTGTTTATTTTCGAATATCAACTGCATGGAGCGGGGAGTGATCTTACATGGTCGCAACTATCCGGTGGTAAATATCACAAACTGCACCTTTGCCGGACAAAACGGTAATGGCGAAGCTCTGATGGTGAATGGGATCGTGACTATCTCTAACTGCATTTTCTATAACAACAGATCCAAAGAGATCGCCATCAATCCTATGGACTTTTCTGGTATAACAACAACTCTAACTCTTAACAATAACCTGATCCGGAATGGATTCAGCGATATCTGGCAAGCACCAGGGAACACAATCCATTACAATGATACCAATATCACAGGCAATCCCCTATTTCTGGGAGGTGATGATATCAATAATCCATTGTACTATAGTTTGTCTGAGTATTCTCCCTGTATCAACATGGGTACAGTGGATACTACTGGATTGAACCTTTTACCTTATGATCTTGCCGGTAATTGGCGGATCTGGGATGGTAGAATAGATATGGGTTGTTATGAATACGGTTCCGAACCCTATGTAGGTATTGATGATCCGACAATTCCAGCTTTGCAGAATGGGCTTTTATCTGCTTACCCCAATCCATTTACAACTTTCACGAACCTAAAGGTTATTTTACCCGCAAATCAGGATAACATTCTGCCAAGAATAACAACCGCAAGCATCGATATCTATAATATCAAGGGGCAGAAAGTGAAAAACATTTCTCTTGATCCCAGTAAAGTAAGTGAGCAATTAACCAATTGGGATGGCAGAGATGCTGATGGCAAGCAGTGTTCCAGTGGTATATACTTTCTCAACTTGTCGGTTAATGGTAAACGATGCTTGAGTAAAAAGGTTACTCTTTTCAGATGACCTTAATGATGTAATTACCAATCATATAGATAAAATAGTCGTTGTCCTACACTTCCAATGAAAAAGCGGAAAGGAAGTATGTATTCCGAATATACCTACCGGGCTCATTTTTGTATCGTATCCAATCTGCTCGTCTTTGATCCATGGTACAAAGGCTTTGATGTATTTCCATGTATCGTCCAGGCTATTGGACTTGATGTCCAGAGCTATAAGGTTGTCTATCACTTCCAGGGCAACGTTTAGGGAATATATCTTATCTTAGGAAGCCAGTACCTGGCATTGGTTTTCCGAATATACTTTTTTAATCGATTTACATTTTAGCCAAGTAGTTCATCTAACTCGTCTTGGGTCAAACTAGTCTTTAACATATCCCCTATCATTTGTTTGATGATACCCGAAGCCTCTGAGCTCATAGATTTGTTGCGATTATTACCCATAATACCATGCATATTCCTATAACGTATCAAACATAGTTTAACAAGCTTTATCATTTTCTTCTTTATAAGCTTTCTTTGGGTTATATTTATGATCTCCGGGTAGGGAGATTCCTCTTCCACTTACTAATCAAAATAATGAATTTCACTCCCAGGGTAAAGATGTGCTGAATAAATCATCAAAATTTTCCAATCTCCATTGCCAATTACCTAAAGCGGTGCCAGGAACATTCATTCTGCCAGAAGCGTCCAGACCAAGAATATCCTGTACCGGTAAAACTACATCCTGACAACCTGAAGCTTCAGCTATGATGCACATTATAAGGTGGATAGAATGCTTGATGTCCTCCTCTGTTTCCAGACCTAATCCAGAGAAGAGAAGAGGATGCTCCTCAATAAATCGCAGCAAATTAATCTTACTGGGTGAATCATCACTTAGATTTGCATACCATTCCTGTGTAGTAGGATTGTCATGAGTCCCGGTATAGATATATCGTTCTGGAGGAAATTTTCTAATCTCGGGAACCTGTTCTTCAAAGCAGAACTGCAGGATAATCATACCGGGCAATTTATAATAATCACGATAATAACAAACCTCATCATTCAGAATACCCAGGTCCTCAACAATGAACACTTCTGGAGAAAAAGTATTCATTATCACGGGGAAAAAGTCCTCTGGAGCTGCCTTTTTCCACTCACCCTTTAAGGCATTCTCAGGTAAAATAGGTTCTCCACTCTTCTCATCACGAGAACAGGGAATACACCAAAAATTTATATAACCAATAAAATGGTCTAAACGAAGTTTATCCAGATAGTTCAAGGCATTTTTTATTCTATTGATAAAAAGCTGAAATCCATCTTCCTTCATTTTATCCCATTTATAAATAGGATTGCCCCAGAGTTGTCCATCTTGACTAAAGGCATCGGGTGGAACTCCCGCCACATTCAGACGATTTCCATTTTCATCCAGGTCAAATAAATGTTGATTAGCCCAGACATCAGCACTATGATAGGAAAGATAAAGTGGCATATCCCCTATAAGTTGTATGCCCTGAGAATTCATATAATCCTTCAATCGCAAAAGCTGGTCCTTTGCCAGAGCTTGGATACTTGCCATTCTCAGGATTTGACTTCCGTAATTCTTAAATAGAGTGTCATAAAGTTTATCAGAGTAATGTCTGTGTTCTGGACGGAAGTTATGCCAATCATCATCCCCGTAAAGCTTACATAATGTTAAATAAGCAAGATATGGTTTTAAATAAAAAGCATTACTTTCTATGTATTCATATATTTCAATGTCTGATAGATAGTTATTAGCTGCTTTTTTGAGTAAATTATCCTTCAAACGATAAACTGCTTCATAGGGTATTTGATTAGATGAGGGTAGTTTCGCCTCTTCCATATCAGGTAAATCAATCAATCCATCCTCATAAAGAAGTTCCGGACTAATCAGATAAGGATTTAAAGCAAAGGCAGAAACTGGATTATAAGGTGAATTCCCATAACCTGGTTGATAAAGTGGTAAAATCTGCCAGTAGCAGAATTTTTTATCATTCAAATAATCAACGAATTGATAAGCATTTGGTCCAAAATCTCCAATACCAAAATCAGATGGTAAGGAGCTAATATGTAAAAGCATACCATTTTTCTTCATAGGGATTCCATAATCTCAAATATACAATTGGTAAGCAAGACAGCGTCACTTGCAGAACTGGATTTAATTTTTGTATCTGTATCCAGTAAAATATTGAAAATTCGTTCTAATTGAAGTAAAGTGTAATTATTAGAGAAATCCATAAATTCTCTTCTTTGAGAAGGGTAAAGATTAGGAAGGTGTATATTCATAATTTCAGGGGCGCTGATATATGCTTTTTTTAGTAGGAGGATATAATATATAGTATCATAAAATTTAATAAGGTAGAATAGCACTTGCAGAGCTTTAAATTCAGAATTTAGCATCCTTTCCAGCAGTTGCATAGCCTCTTTCACTTGCCTGTTACCCAGTGCACGATAAAAGTCAATCTGAGTTCCGACTCGTGAAGAACCAATACTACGAATCACATCGCTTTCCGTAATTTCTTTTTTATCTCCAACCAGAAGAGCCAGTTTTTGCAACTCATTATTAGCATTAGCATAATCCAATTCTACCCGACTAATGAAAGCTTGTCTGGCTTTAAAGGACATAGTTAATCCTAACTGGGTAAGTGCTTTATCCAGCCAGGGTGAAAGAGCTCCACCGTAGTTTGGCGGATTACAAAGAATGTGAATGCAAGCCTTACTAATGATTTTCCATCCCGCGGTTTTATTATCAATTTTTTCTGCTGTCAGGATTATACTTTGTTGTTCTGAAGGTTCACGAAAATAATCAGCTAAAGTATCCAATTCCTTTTTTCTCAATTGGTCTGTATTCCGGAAGAGGACAAGTTTTGCGCTGGAAAAAACCGAATAAGAATCCAGCAGTTCATTGATTTCGGGGACTTTAGCTTCATCTCCATAGATAATAACCAGGTCTACTTTTGCTTTGGATTTCAAGTGCTTTCTAATATGGTCAATAGCTAAATCAGTTAGATAAGCATCTCCACCCACAAGCAGAAAGTTTTCCCCTAATTTAGGTTTCAATTTATCAATTTCCAGAGCATTTATTTCATTCATTATCTTTCCAGCAAAAGAAAAATGATACTGATTAAAGCTATAACCCAGCACCAGTAAGCAAAAAATTTAAGTTTAGCCTTAGTAATTAGTTTGAGTAAGAAACCTATTACCAGATATCCAGCCACAAAAGCTGCTAAAAATCCAGCTAAATAAACAAGTAATTGATTGAAATTGAGGTTACTAAACTGTTTAAAACTAACCAGATTTGCCCCCAGGATTGCTGGTATGCTCAAAAGGAATGAGAATTCTGCTGCTTCTTCACGCTTAATACCACTAAAAATAGAAGCAGCAATAGTTGAACCTGAGCGTGAAATTCCAGGAATAATAGCCATACCCTGAGTTAATCCTATAAATAGACTTCGTGGTAACCCCATCTTTGCAGCCGAAATATTTCCTTTTTTAACATAATCAGAAGCAAAAACTATAATACCCGTGATAATTAACATAAAAGCCACAACTAATGGTTTATGATAAAGAGATTCTATAGGATTCCCCAAGATCTGATACACTAAACCAGTAACTGCTGTCGCAATAATCAAATATAGAATAATCATACGGTCATTATGAGCGGTATCCCTGGTTCTGTATTCCTTTTTCCCTAAGAGAGAGAGAATCAATCCCCAGATACGCTTGCGAAAAAAGATAATCACCGCAAGTAAGGTTCCAAGATGGAGAAATACTTCAAATAATATATTTCCACTTTCTTTTACACCTAAAAAATGCTGTGCCAGAACCAGATGACCCGAACTACTAACTGGTAAAAATTCCGTTAATCCTTGTAAAATTCCCATCAATATAGCATTTAAAAAACTCATACTTTCCTCATATTATAGCAGGCACTTCTTGTTCTTTCAGTTCAGAGAGCCTTTTAAGGACAAATCCTTCTTTCTGGATGCGGGATATAAAATCCTGTAAATATTTTAACTTTTCTGCTGAATGACAATGCGTGATAGCTATAACATAATTTCTGTTCTGGGAAATTTGTTTTATTCTCTCAATTTTGCTTTCCATAGTAGCATTGCTTATATCTGGAGAATCCAGAAAGAGGTCGTTTCGGAAAGCCAAAATATGAGCTTTTTGCGCGGTTTGATAAGCAACAGAAACTGCAGAAGTGCGGCTATCCAGAAAGAATTTTCCTTTTTTACGCAGAACTTCCATAACATAGCTCATAATCTCTTTATCGGTTGTGGCAAGACTGCCCATATGATTGTTTACTCCACTACATAAGGGCAAAGAATTCAAATGTTTGAGGACTATCTTTTCCACTTCTGATTTATCCATTTGAACTAAAATAGCCTCCTTCCCTGGATTCTGACGAGGATAATCCAAAGGTTCCATAGGTAAATGCACTAAGGTTTCTCGTCCCTGTTCATAGGCTTTATTCATCGTTTCTTCACTATATGGCATCCCAGGAAGAATAGCAAAATCTATTTCTACTGGTAAATTCAAAAAACCTTGCAATAAATCTCCTCCGATGCCACCAAAATCGTCAACTACAATGGCAATATATCTTGGAGATTTTCTTGGTATTGAAACAGGTTTCTTGTAATATAATTTCACATGATAGGTATCTGTTCCAACATTAAAAGTTAGAAGCTGTCCACCATCTTCAACTATACCGGAAATGAGCTTTCCTCCACGAGTCTCAAACTCACCTTTGACTATCATATTGGCAAAAGTGAGGTCCATTTTATTCGGATTTACCGGAATGTTTAATTGTTTTTTATGATTTATAGTTTTTATCTGCAAAGAACCATCCACCAGTCCAAACTTATTCTCCAGTGTTTGTAAGAGCTCGGAAGAGCTAAATTGTTTAGTTGGAGGTTCTTTAAATTCAGAAGCTATTTCCTCTCCCTTTCCTTTATAAACTATAACAAAGATAATAGCTCCACAAAGTAAAAGGATAAGTAGATATAGACCTACCGGAATGTCCTTTTTTATTTTATGGTGATTAGCATATTTGGTCTGTTTCGTCATTATCTGCTGCAGCTTTAGCTAAATATAAATGAGGGTGTAACTTTTCGGCAATATAGGTGATAGCTTTAACCAGAGGTGAAAATAAAAGATTGGAAAGAAGCAGAGCTATGGCAATTATAAAAATGTTGTAAAGTAGAGCAAAAATGCTTGCAGGGGGCGTAAAATAAAGATTAGGTGAAAAGTTCAGCCAGCCAAAAATCCTATATAAAACATCCAGTATTAGGATATTATAGATAAACGCTCCGACTATTACCATCAATACATAGAACAGGGCATGCGCAGAATAAAGATTTCTATGTGCCTTATAATCCATACGCAGTTTAATATAAGCTTTTTGTGTATCAAATTCATTTTCTCTGAACGGTTTTATCCAGATGAATCTCAAACCATAGAACAGAAGCAGAAAAATGCCTAAAAATCTTATAGCTACAGGATAGATACTTTTTAAAGGTATTCTTATATCGTAATAATATTTTAAAAATACAGATACCACATAAAGAAGAGCAGCTGCAATTATAACTATCAGCAGGAATTTATGAAGATTTATTACCACCTGCCTAAATACTGCTTTATCTCCTTCCCGTAAAGGATAGATAGCATCATATATACCACTAACATTTTTCAAAACTAAAAATAGTATAAAAATGAATATCAATAAAAAAACTGCTAATGGAAAGAAATGTTTTTGTGTGGTTAATAAACCTGTAGCAGCATAAAGAAAACTATTGGTATCTACCCAACAAAAGAGAGTCATAGGATACAGGAATACCTGAACTCCATTAAAATCTCCAAAAAGTAGACTAAATATCTGTATCATAAACTTTTGTAATTTGTTCATATTCTTTTTAATCGTTGTTTTTTTATCCTTCTTTTAACCAATGTTCAAAGAACTTCTTTTTGTCAATGCCAATGTTTCGCCAAAATTAATGTTTCTTTCTATTTTTCTCAAGAAAAAATGCTAAAAAGGGGCATTATTTCTATCAATTTTATGGGTTCAAATGGATTTTATATTGACAAATCAGCAAAAATATGGAGATTGTAATCAAGAAAAAAAAGAAAGGGAGGTACAAATGAAAAACAGACAATGTCTCTTACTGACCCTTATGGCAATATTATTGCTTATAGCGGCTTGCAGTTCCAATAAGAGTGTAACAGTTGAAGCTCCACCCCCACCTTCACCTTTACAATTAGCTCATGCTTATGCTGATAGTGGAGCAACTGCTTTTACCGCTGAAGATTATCTATCTGCAATAAAGTATTTTAGTAAATCAAGAGAGTATTATGAAGAAGCAGCACCGACAGCTTCACCTACTGATTCTATTGAAGTAAATATTGAACGGATCGACCTTAATATTGCTCTCAGCTATGTAAATCAAGGAAATGAAGATGCAAGTCTGGGGTTCTATGATGATGCTTTAACCGCTTATCAGAATGCCGCTAATATTTACCAGAGCCTGAAACCACTTACCATTACACCTGCAGAAAGAGATGATTATCTCGCCAAGCTTTATCGTAATATGGCAATCACTGCTCAAAATGCAAAAAAATTTGAACAAGCCTTGCAATATTATGATATGGTTCTCACCTATGAGCCAGGAAATGAAGAAATCCTTAATATCCAATATCACATCCTGAAAGATGATATTAAAGACCAGGATAGAGCTTATAAGGTACTGAAAGATTATGCTGAAGCCTCTCAGGACTACCAAGCCTATTTGATTCTGGCTGCGGCTTATAAAGATAGTGGTGATAATGCTACAGCGGAACAATATTATCTCAAGGCAATGGAATTGGGAAATAATCCTGATGTTTACGCGAGGGTAGCAGATTTTTATCGTGAGATTAAAAATTATACTAAATCCAATGAGATTCTTACAAAACTTATTGCCAGCACAACAGATAAGTCTACCTTAGCTCTTGCTTACCGGGTAATGGCGGATAACTATGCTAAATTAGGAAATACGGCAAAGAGGATTGAAGCATATGACAATTCCCTTAAATATGAGGAAAGTGCTGAAATCGCATTGATTTTAGCTGACCACTGGAACAAACAGAAGAACTGGGATAAAGTTATAACTTATGCCACTAAAGCAATCAATGCCAATCCATCAAATGCAGCAGCTTATCTTCTAAGAGGTAATGCTTACTATATGAAAAAGAATTATGCTGCTGCTAAAGCAGACCTGCAACGGATCCAGAATGATCCAACCTATGGCAAGAGTGCCTCTGATATCCTTAAAAAAATTAAATAGTAATAGGGTATTTAACAGTCAACCGTCTTATCTTGAACACCTTAAAGATGAATTCGGTTGACTGTTTTTCTTTTATCTATGAAGAATAAAATTAAAAGTGATGGTTCTATAACCGCTATTTATAAAGTAAGTACCGAGAGTAAATTAAGTAGACCCTTACTTGGTACAAAAGTCCCTGCTGGTTTTCCTTCGCCAGCAAGTGATTATCTGGAAGGGACCTTAGATCTAAATAAATATCTTATAGCTCATCCTGCTTCTACCTTTTTTATGAGAGTAGGAGGCGATTCTATGATAGGAGCTGGCATTTATCCAGAAGATATTGTTATAGTTGACCGTTCCTTAGAAGCTACTAACAATAAAATTATCGTTGCAGTATATGATGGAGAACTAACTCTAAAAAGATTACGCATTGAAAATGACAAATATTATCTTGTTTCAGAGAACGATTCTTATCCAGTTATAGAGGTTAACAAAGAGTTAGATTTCTTTGTTTGGGGTGTAGTTACTTTTGTAATTCATCAAGTATAAAGTGTGCGTAATCGCAAATTATTTGCCCTGCTGACTCTATTTTCTCTGTTCCCTGCCTCTCTAATCTTTGCACAAGGTCTGGTTGTTAGCACCAATATAGATTTACAACCTGAATGCTGGGAATATCATATTTCTTCTTCACCCATAATAAATGGCTCAGAAAATGTATATGCAGATTCTCTTCTCCTTCTTCCAGGAAAAGACTATCTGATAGATTATAAACGAGGTATTCTAAAATTAAAGAATTTCCCTGAAGCCTCGTCTTTAAGAGTAGATTATATTTTAGTGCCCTCTTCTCTAACTCAAAAATACTATCTATATGAAGTTAGAGAACCCTCGGACAGCTTATTTACTTCTATAACTCCACCAAAACCTCTTTGGCAATCAACGGATAGTAATCTTCTCGTCTCTGGCTCTAAGACTTTTGCCCTAACTTTCTCTGAGGAAGAGGCTTTTGACCTGAAACAATCGTTGTATGTTAATTTAAATGGTGAATTGGGACAAAATGTTTATATTGCTGCCCAACTTTCTGATAGTCAATCAAAACTTACTCCAGAAGGTGACTCTAAGGAACTTAGCAATCTTGATAAAGTTTTTATCCGGGTCTATGGGAAACAATATGAAATTGCTATGGGAGACCTGGACTGGCAGTTTGATGGGACTCGTTACATTAATTACAAGACTACTATTGAGGGTTTGAATGCTTGGTATGGGAAAAGACATTTTATTCAGGCTGGTTATACCGCTTCTTCTGGGAAACCTGCTTCATTAAAGGTTGATATAATAGATGGGAAACAAGGACCCTATTATCTTAATCCTACTGGATTTCAGAGCACTTATCTAATTATTGCAGGGAGTGAAAAAATCTATTGCGATGGAAAATTATTAGAACGAGGAACAGATTATTATATAGATTACTCGGAAGGGTCAGTAATGTTTCGGACTATGGTAGTATCAAGTAATCGGATTAATGCATATTTTCAATACGCAGATGAGTTTTACAATCAATCTACTTACTTCAATTCTTCCACCTTTAATCTTCTGCCAGGTTTCTCTTTATCCCATCATTTTATCCATCAAGTAGATGCTAAAGACCATCCTTTACTATATGAATTTACTGCTGCAGACCTTGATTCTTTAAGAAAAGCTGGAGATAATGTGGTTTGGGGTAATGGAATCGTGGAAGTTGAAAGTGGAACCGGAAGCTATATTCAAAGAATAAATACCGATGGATTAATCTATTATGAATACGCACCCTATGATAGCTTAGCCTGCTATAATGTAACCTTTAGTTATGTGGGTTCTGGTAATGGGGATTATGAAGAATTTTCCAGTGGTAAGTTTAGATATATTGGAACCGGAATGGGTGCGTGGCTTCCGCAAAAAAGATTGATACCTCCGGTAAAAAGAACTAATGCAGACCTATTACTTAGCTATGTTAACGATTCCGTAGAATTAGGAGTGGAAGGCATCTTCACCCTTAATGATAAAAATACCTTTTCTTCTTTAAATGATAATGACAATCAAAGCGGTCTACTGTATGCCTATGGAAATCTTAAAAAAGGAGATATGGGCAAGGAAAATTATGCTGGATTAGATTTTGAGAAGCGTTGGGCTAATAGTTTTCTCTTTTCACAGGATACCGATATATCTCAGAATTACGATTTTGCTTTGCTGGAACAAGCTGATTCCCTTAGTCAATACCAAATCAATTTAACCTTAGGAAGTAGGGCTTTGAACTGGTGGAATCCCGAATTAATGCTGCGTTATAGACAAGTGCAAGACCTATTTACTCAGAGAGCATTAAGATTTATTTCCCGCTCCACCGCAAAAGGCATAATACCAGGATTGAACATACATTCAACTGTCTCTTTACAGGATTATGATGATATTTCTATTCCCTCAAGTGTTATGCAATACCATGATTTTAGCTCCGAAAGGATTTCCCGCTGGGTACAAACTAAACTTATAATGAACTATAATAGCCTGGATTATGAAGATAACTCTCCCTTATATATCAGCACTCGCTATTATAAAATTAACCCTCAATTAACTTTGGGAGATGCAAAAATAAGCTTGACGCAGCTTGGTTATATGAGGGATGCTATCGATATGAAAGAAAATTTCTGGCATTCTGTTTCTACCTCACAAACTTATAGCTTAAAGCATAGCACTTCCACTCTTAATCATACAATTAATCTGGAATTTACTCATCGTAATGTAGATAAAAAAAATGAAATGGATAATCCCAAAAGCAAATATGACCTCATAAATTTACGCAATTCCAATTCCTTTTTTAAACAGGCTATTATGATTTTGGGAAATTATCAGCTCAATCAAACAGAATTCTTTCCAAAAATTAGAGAATTGGAATATGTGGGTAGTGGTTTAGGCCTATATGATAGCACAGGAGTCTACACTCCTGATGGAGATTGGGATTATGTGTATATCACCAGTGATAAAGGAACCTTGAGTACAGAAATTAATGGACAACTGAGCTTTTATTTCAAACCGGGAAATTATTTCCCTAAATGGAATCGGATACATAGTGATATTATTCTGCAAGCTACCGAACAAAATCCAGAGATGAAACATTGGCAAAGCTATCTATTTCTTCCCGGCTATGTCTTTGACAAAGATACCACTATCTTCGGAAAACAAAGTATTGCTCCCACTATCTGGATGGATATTATACCAAATCGGATTTTAGGAAACTTGAACTATCAGTATAACCGAACTCTGGATAAACGCTATCAGACTATAGCTCGTACTACCGAATCTATCTTCGGAGCAGAAATGGATTTAAAACAATTTGGACCCAATAATTATAATCTTAAATATGAACTTAGTAAAGAAAAAGATACTCGCTATATGTCTGATATCACAGTTAATGCCCTCAATGTTTTAATTCAGCACAACTATTCACCAAATACAATAGGAACCTTAAATCTTTCCGGCTTTTCTGAAAGTGGTGCACAACAAACAAGCTCAAACAATTATAAACTTCAAGGTCTGGGTCTTGAACCTGGTTTTAGAGGAAGTTGGGGCAGAAAGGGCCGTGTATCTGCCTCAGTTGGTATTCGCTATAATCAGCGTTCTGGAAGTGAATTTCTAACTTTTTTACCTGAAAAAAGAGAAGGATTATTATTAAACTGGGGCACTTCCACAATCTATCGTTTAAATAATTTCTGTTCTATAACTCTGGAATATAATGGTAATTCCTATCCTCAAGATAAAGTGAGACATACTCTGAAGATGGAATTTAAGGCTGAGTTATAATACTATGGAGAATAAATATTAATGGAATTGATTTCTTTAGGAGTTCTGGATTATCTTTTCGTTCTTCCTTTTATTTTCTTAGCTGGATTGATTGATTCTATTGCTGGAGGAGGAGGATTGATTTCTCTTCCAGCTTATGTTGCAGCTGGATTACCAATGCACACAGCTCTGGCTACAAATAAATTCTCTTCAGCTTGTGGAACAGCTTTTAGTACAGCAAACTATCTACATTCAAAAGTTATAGACCTTCCAGTGGCTTTGATAAGTGCTCTATTAGCTCTGGTTGGTGCTTATCTGGGAACAAGAACAGTGCTTAAACTTTCTCCCGAACCTCTTCGCTACCTGCTTATTTTTATTATTCCAATCATCACTATTTTAACCTTTATCCATAAAGATATTGGCAGTAAAAATAGGTCTACAGAGATGAAATTGGGTATTCGCTTATTCTTAGGAGCTATTGCCGGTTTAATAATTGGATTCTGGGATGGTTTTTTTGGTCCTGGTACAGGAACTTTTCTCATTTTAATTTATACTACGATTATGCACTATGATTTTATGGTCGCTAATGGAAATACCAAGGTAGTCAATTTGACTTCCAATATTACTGCATTGATAACTTTCTTGATTGCTGGTAAGGTATATTTTCCACTGGCAATTCCCTCAGCTATTTGTGGTATAGCAGGTAATATACTCGGTTCAAAATTAGTTATCCTTAGAGGCAATAAACTAATTAGACCAGTTTTCATTATAGCTCTAATATTATTATTAGGTAGAGTGAGTTACGACTTAATTAAGTATTAAATAAAGTATATCTAAAATTAAGGAGAATCTACCAAGACCTTTTGGTAGAAAATGAATAGCATTTTTCCATAAATCGTATTAAAGATATTGACAAAAAAAAGGCAATAAAATTAAGTGATAAAATATAGTGCCGATGTAGCTCAATGGAAGAGCAATTGATTTGTAATCAATAGGTTGGGGGTTCAACTCCCTTCATCGGCTCCAGATATTTTGGACAGGTGGTCGAGTGGTTAATGGCACTGGGCTGTAAACCCAGCGACGAAAGTCTACGGAGGTTCGAATCCTTCCCTGTCCACCATTTAAGCGGGAATAGCTCAGTTGGCTAGAGCATCAGCCTTCCAAGCTGAGGGTCGCGGGTTCGAACCCCGTTTCCCGCTCCAGTAAAAAAGAGCTCAAGTAGCTCAGTCGGTAGAGCACCTCCTTGGTAAGGAGGAGGTCATCGGTTCAAGTCCGATCTTGAGCTCCATTTAAAAATGATAACGATTATAGAATATAGAAACAGATTCCAGGAGGAAAAATGGCAAAAGAGAAATATGTGCGCACTAAGCCGCATGTCAATGTCGGTACAATAGGTCATATTGACCATGGAAAGACAACGCTCACCGCAGCGATAACTTTATATTTGAGCAAGAAAGGCAAGGCTCAATTTCGTTCTTTTGATAGCATAGATAATGCACCCGAGGAAAAAGCTCGTGGTATTACTATTGCTACTGCACATGTGGAATATGAAACTGATAAGCGACACTATGCCCATGTGGATTGCCCCGGTCATGCTGATTATATCAAAAATATGATAACTGGCGCTGCTCAAATGGACGGTGCTATCCTTGTGGTTAGCGCAGCAGATGGTCCTATGCCGCAAACTCGTGAACATATCTTGCTTGCTCGTCAGGTTGGCGTTCCAGCAGTCGTAGTATTTATGAATAAATGTGACTTAGTTGACGACCCCGAGTTGCTTGATTTAGTGGAAATGGAAGTTCGTGAATTATTAGAAAAATATGAATTTCCGGGAAGTGAAGTACCCGTTATTCGTGGTTCCGCTCTGAAAGCTTTAAATGGCGATCCGGAAGCGGAAAAGGCTATCCAAGAATTACTTGATGCTCTGGATAACTACATCCCAGAGCCCGTACGTGAAATCGATAAGCCTTTCTTAATGCCAGTTGAAGATGTATTTTCAATTCCAGGTCGTGGAACTGTGGCTACCGGTCGTGTAGATCGTGGCACTATCAGAGTTGGAGATAAAGTTGAGCGTGTAGGTATCAAAGAAACGGTTGAAACCACCTGCACAGGCGTGGAAATGTTCCGTAAATTATTGGATGAAGCGCAAGCAGGAGATAACATTGGTGTGCTCTTACGCGGTTTTGCCAAAGATGATGTAGAACGCGGTATGGTTCTTGCCAAGCCCAAATCTATCACTCCACACACTAAGTTCGTTGGTCAAACTTATATTCTAAAAGAAGAAGAAGGTGGACGTAAGAAACCCTTTAGAACAGGATATCGTCCTCAATTTTACTTCCGCACCACTGATGTGACCGGAACTATCACTCTTCCCGAAGGTGTTGAAATGGTTATGCCCGGTGATAATGTAGAAATAATTGCTGAACTGATAACTCCTATTGCTTTGGAGCAAGGACTACGCTTTGCTATTCGCGAAGGTGGTCGGACTATTGGTAGCGGTGTTGTCACAAAAATATTAGAATAGAGATAGAAGCGGAGAGATGAGAGATATAATTATTCTTGCTTGCGAAGAATGTAAGAACCGTAACTACACTACTACACGGAATAAACGTAAGCATCCGGATAGATTAGCAATAAAGAAATACTGTCCCACTTGCCGGAAACATACCCTACACAAACAACGCTAATAATTGTATAATATGTTGCAGGACAGTAGTTCAACTGGTAGAGCACCGGTCTCCAAAACCGGGGGTTGCGGGTTCGATTCCTGCCTGTCCTGCCACAATTTAAAATTGAAAAATAAATACTGGTGAAAAAATGAAAATAAATTTTGGCAAAGTTGGCCATTTTTTCAAAGATGTAGCGAACGAATTAAAGGCTGTGTCCTTTCCGACCAAAGAAGATATTAAGGAAGGCACTATAGTTGTAATCGTAGTTTCTATGATTGTAGCTATCTTTTTAAGTTTAGTAGACTTTGTTTTCGGTCGCTTGATGACGCTTATCTTTTAGGGGGAATCTTATCGTGGCAATGCAATGGTATGTGATTCATACCTATTCTTCATACGAGAATAAGGTTAAACAAGCGATTGAAAAAGGTTTGGAGGGAACAAAGCTCCGAGAATATGTGGGGCAAATTTTAGTACCAGTACGAAAATCCTATATCATCCGTGATGGAAAAAAGATAGAACGAGAAAAAAAACTATTTACCAGTTATGTGATAATAGAAGCGGATCTCACACCTGAGTTACGCACCTATATTTTAAACATTCCAGGAGTTACCAAATTTCTCGGACAAAGCAAAACTCATAAAGACCCTATTCCATTAGATGAAGAAGAAATTAATAGATTATTGGGAATATCGGATAGAGAAAAAGAACCAGGAAAGATTTTCAATTTTATGCCCGGAGATATGGTAAGGATTAACAGTGGACCTTTCACTGATTTTGAAGGGGTAGTCCAAAAAGTTGCCGATGACGGTACTAAGGCAGTGATAGAGGTAACTGTTTTTGGACGTAAAACTCCAGTAGAACTAAATTCTGAGCAAATAGAAATAGTAAAGAAATAAGCGACGAGGAATATAATGGCAAAACCAAAAGATGTAATGGCTATTGTAAAACTTCAACTTCCCGCTGGAAAAGCTACTCCAGCTCCACCTGTTGGACCAGCATTAGGTCAGGTGGGAGTAAATATTCCAGAATTTTGCCGTCAATTTAATGAAAAGACAGCTGATCAACCAGGAATGGTTTTCCCGGTTGTTATTTATGTAGCAAAAAATAAATCTTTTACTTTTGAAATAAAAACTCCACCTGCTTCCGTATTAATTAAAAAAGAAGCAGGCTTAGCAAAAGGTTCTGCTACACCTAATAAGGTAAAAGTTGGAAAAATAAGCAATGAACAATTGCGGTCCATTGCTCAATTAAAGATGCAAGATATGAATTGTAATACCCTTGAATCTGCTATGAGTATGATCGCTGGTACTGCAAGGAGTATGGGTGTGGTCATTGAAGACTAATGAACCCGCCTATGCAGGAGATAATATTCATAAGGAGAATCAATGAAACATAGTAAACGGTATAAGGCTGCCTATGCACAATACGACCGCCGCAAACGTTATGAACTTGATGAAGCTATAAACATCCTCAAATCTCTTCCCTCTCCGAAATTTGATGAGACCGTTGAGCTTCATTTCAATCTTGGCGTTGATCCCCGTAAAGCAGACCAGCAGATTCGGAATTCTATCGTTCTACCACATGGAACTGGTAAGAATCCACGTGTACTTGTCTTTGCCGAAGGCGAAAAAGCGGAAGAAGCTAAAAAGGCAGGAGCCGATTATGTTGGTTCGGATGATTTGATAGAAAAAATTATGAATGGATGGTTTGACTTTGATATCGTAATCACCACACCAACAATGATGGGACGCATAGGCAAATTGGGCAGGATTTTAGGACCAAGAGGTCTTATGCCTAATCCCAAGGTTGGCACTGTAACCATGGACATTGCAAAAGCAGTGCAAGAAGCTAAAAGCGGCAAAATTACCTACAGAGTAGACAAATTCGGCAATTTACATATTATTGCTGGAAAATTGAGTTTTACTCCTGAACAACTTAAAGAAAACATTAAAACTATTATTGCCGCTGTATTAAAAGACCGTCCTACATCACTGAAGGGCGTCTATATTAAGAGCATTACTCTCTGCACTACTATGGGTCCTGGTATTAAACTAAATGTCGCAAGCGCTGTTCAAGAAGCGAGAAGCTGAAGGAGCTAAAATGATTCAACACAAAAAACAAAACACAGTAGAAAATTTAAAAGAAAGATTAGCAGGCGCTAAAGCGATTATACTGGTAGATTACAAGGGAATCAATGTGGAACAGGTAAATAAGCTACGTAATCTGTTTAGAGAAGCGCAAGTGGATTATCTGGTCCAGAAAAATACACTGATTAAGATAGCACTGAATGAGCTGGGTATAAATGACCTGGATGTTTATCTTCAAGGTCCCACAGCAGTGGCTATCAGTAAAAATGATGAGGTCGCTCCCGCCAAGGTCCTTGTCAAATTTGTCAAAGATGTGATGGAAGAAGCAGACTTCCCAAAATTTAAAGGTGGATTGATTTCAGGGAAAGTTATGAATCAATCCGAGCTTCAAGAAATTGCCCAGTTGCCTTCACGAGAAGAATTGCTGGCAAGATTAATGGGAAGTATGAAAGCTCCACTCAGCAACTTTGTAAATGTTTCGCAAGGCATCATTCGCAAATTTGTCTATGCCGTTGATGCTTTAGCAAAACAAAAGGCGAGCTAAATAAAAATCATCCCTGGAGGAAAAATGTCCGATAAAACAAACCAAGTTATTGATCTGATTTCCGAGATGACCGTGCTTGAACTCTCTGAACTTGTCAAAGAAATGGAAGAAAGATTTGGAGTATCTGCCGCTGCTCCAATGACTGTTGCAGCTGCCCCTGCTGCTGGAACAACTGAAACTCAGGAAGAAAAAACTGAATTTGATGTGGTTCTGAACAGTGCAGGTGAAAAGAAAATCAATGTTATCAAGGTAGTTCGTGAGATTACAAAGCTGGGGCTAAAGGAAGCAAAAGACCTGGTAGATGGAGCTCCTAAAGTAGTCGCAGAGAAAATCAGTAAAGAAGAAGCTGAATCTATCAAAAAGAAGTTAGAAGAAGTCGGTGCCTCTGTCGAAATCAAATAGAGTAGTGGCGCAATATCTTGTTAATGTCCAAAAAAAGTCCTACGGGACTTTTTTTGGACCAATTGTGCTTATTACTCTCCCCTTTCGTATATTATCTTGTGAACTTAGGGCAAATTCACGGGCATTTTATTGAGGTCATAAGCAATAATTAATATACTATGTTTAACAATCAAAAAGGAGTGAGCTTTTGAGAAAGATCAAGAGTTATTCCAGAATTTCCGAAAGATTTGCCGAATTGGGAATCTCGGAAGTTGAAATACCAAATCTACTTGCTATGCAAGTGGATTCTTTTAATGACTTCTTGCAAAAGGATGTCCATCCAAAAAGAAGAGAAAAAAGAGGTTTGCAGGAAGTTTTTGAGTCTGTCTTTCCTATTGAAGATAACAAGGGTAACTTCTTGCTTGAATTTGAAGAATACAATGTGTTACAAGAAAAATACTCTATTGATGAATGTCGGGAAAGAAATTTAACCTATCAGGCTCCTCTGAAAGCTAAATTGAGACTTAGCATTTATGAACAAAAAGAAGGAACACGCGAACATAAGGATACCATTGAACAGGATGTTTTCCTGGGGGAAATACCTTTAATCACTGAACAGGGTACCTTTATCATTAATGGTGCAGAAAGAGTGGTTATCTCGCAGTTACAACGTTCTCCAGGAGTCTACTTCTCCGAAGAAAAACATGCCAGTGGCAAAACTCTTTATGCCGCCAAAGTTATTCCCTATACCGGTTCCTGGTTAGATTTTGATATTGATATCCATGATGTTATGTTCGTACATATTGATAAAAGAAGAAAATTACCAGTTACTACCTTACTTCGTGCTATCGGAATATCTACTAATGAAGAATTGAGAAAAGTATTCTACAAAACCAAGACCTTGAAATTAAAAGAGGCTAAGGGCTGCTATCTATTCAATAATATTGTGGTGGAAGGAAATAAAGAACCGGTTGCTTTTGCTAATGAACAGATAACGGATACTTTAATAAAACAGCTGGAACAGTTTAAAATTAAAACCGTAGAGGTAATAGACCCGGATTATGAAATAGCGCGTAAAGTCCTGGAAAATACTATTGCTAAGGACCCTACAAATAATCAAGAAGAAGCTCTTAAGAAGATTTATACCCTAATGAGACCAGGTGAAGAAGCACCCTTAGAAGCAGCAAAGAATCTGGTGGAGAGAATGTTCTTCAATGAGAAACGCTATAATCTTGCTGAAGTGGGTCGGTATAAGATAAATGAACGCTTAGGAATTAATGTAGACCCCAAGTGTTTAACTCTCACTGTAGAAGATTTTGTCCATATCTTCAAAACTCTGGTAAATATCTACAATGATAAAGATGATATTGATGACATAGATGACCTATCTAATCGTAGAGTGCGAACTGTTGGTGAGTTATTACAAGACCAATATAAAATCGGTCTATCTAATGTAGCTCGTATTATCCAGGAAAGAATGTCTATCTCTAATATTGATGAAGTAACTATCCATGACCTGGTTAATAGTAATGCACTGGTTGCTGCAGTACAATCATTTTTCCTAACCGGTCAATTATCTCAATTTATGGAACAAACTAATCCTCTTGCCGCTCTCAGACACAAAAGAGCCTTATCAGCTTTAGGACCAGGCGGATTAACTCGTGAACGGGCAGGGTTTGAAGTACGAGATGTGCATCCTTCTCACTATGGAAGAGTATGTCCTATTGAGACTCCTGAAGGACCTAATATTGGATTGATTGTTTCACCAACTATCTATTCCAGGATTAATCGGTTCGGTTTCATAGAAACTCCCTATAGAAAGGTGGTAGATGGATATGTTACCGATGAATATGAATATTTGGATGCTTCGCAAGAAGCAAAATATATTATTGCTCAATGTAATGTGAATCTTGATGAAAAGAGACATATTATAGACGAATCTGTGTTCGCTCGTCATAAAGGCGATTTTATCTCTGTTGACCCTAAAAATGTTCAGTTTATGGATGTTTCACCTCAACAGATGGTATCTGTTTCCGCTGCTCTTATACCTTTCTTGGAACATGATGATGCTAATCGTGCTTTAATGGGCTCAAACATGCAACGGCAAGCAGTGCCTTTGATAAATCCTGTAGCACCAATTGTTGGAACGGGTATGGAAAAAATCGCTACTATGGATACTTCCAACATTGCTGTGGCACCTTATGATGGATTGGTCACTAATGTAACTTCATCATATATTGAAATAAAACCCCTCCACGAAGAAGATGAAGCTCTATATCTGGGATTGGGTAATAGAATTGAATTAAAGAAGTTTGTGCGAACTAATCAGGATACCTGCAATAATCAAAGACCTATTGTTCGCATTGGAGATACAGTCCGTAAGGGACAACCCATCTCTGATGGTGCTTGCGTGGAAGATAATCGTTTAGCACTGGGCACTAATATGATGGTAGCTTTTCTGCCTTGGTACGGTTATAACTATGAGGATGCTATCATCCTGAGTGAAAAAGTTGCTCGTGATGACATTCTTACTTCTATTTACATTGAAGAAATGGAAGTCTTGGTGCGTAATGTGAAAAATGGTAAAGAAGAATTAGCTTATGATATTCCCAATGTTCCTGCTTATGCTTTGCGTAATCTGGATAAAACAGGAATTATCCGTGTGGGCTCAGTGATTCATGCAGGTGATATTATAGTTGGCAAAATAACACCCAAGAGTGTGGAAATAGAGCCATCTCCAGAAGAAAACCTGATGCGTGCTCTTTTTGGAGATAGAGCAGGAGATTTCACCAATAGCTCCTTAAAAGCTAAACCCGGTATGGAAGGTGTGGTGATTGATGTTAAAGTCTTCTCTCGTTTAGAAGAAGGCATTGAAGAGGAAGAAGACCAGGAAGAGAAGAAAGCCAAACTTAGAAATGACCTCAACCTGCGCAGACAAAAGATTGAAGAATTCAAAAAAGAAAAACTCTCCGCTGCATTGTTAGGTGAGGTTGCACATACTATCTGGGACGAAAAAACCAATGTCTATTTCATTGCACCGGGAAAAAAGATAACAAAAAGTGATCTTGCTCGTATCAATTTCAAGAAGTTGGATTTGGATGCGCAGCTCGTGGAAGACCCGGAAAAAAATGAGAAAATATACCAAGACATCATCTTGAAAATAAAACAATCAATGGAACAGAGTGAGAACATTTATCGCAAATCCTTAGAAAGACTTAAACATGGTGATGAACTTCAATATGGAGTTCGCAAAATGGTTAAAGTCTATGTGGCAAAAAAGCGCAAAATTGAGGTAGGCGATAAAATGGCTGGACGGCATGGTAATAAAGGTGTTATCTCTATTATTGCACCTATTGAAGATATGCCCTTCTTAGAAGATGGAACTCCTGTTGATATTATCTTGAATCCTTTAGGTGTCCCTTCGCGTATGAATATTGGACAAATTATGGAAACTCACCTTGGTATGGCGGTTAAAACCTTAGGATACGAGATTGAAACCCCTATCTTTGACGGAGCAACGGTCCAGGATATTGAAGCTGCTTTACAAGAAGCTGGACTTCCAACCGATGGTAAACAGAGGTTATATGATGGTAAGACTGGAGAACCATATAAAGAACGAGTTACAGTTGGTATTATCTATATGATGAAATTGAATCATCTGGTAGCTGATAAGATGCATGCTCGTTCAACTGGTCCCTATTCTTTGATAACACAACAGCCTCTGGGAGGAAAAGCGCAACATGGCGGTCAACGATTGGGAGAAATGGAAGTATGGGCTCTGGAAGCTTATGGTGCTGCGCATAATCTGGAAGAAATGCTAACCATTAAATCCGATGATGTGGATGGCAGAAATGAAGCTTTTAAAGCTATCACCAGGGGAGAAAATCCCCCTCCTTCGGGTGTCCCGGAATCTTTTAATGTGCTCGTGAGTGAACTAAAATCCCTCGGATTTGATATTGAGTTCCTCAAAGAACACGAATTGAATGAGGAGAAGTAAAAATGTTAAAAGATAACCCACATGAAATAAAACCAAACGACTTTGACTTTGTGCGTATTAAAATCGCTTCTCCAGAAACTATTATTAATGAATGGTCTCATGGTGAAGTAACCAAACCGGATACGCTTAATTATAGAACCCTTAAACCAGAAAAAGATGGACTATTCTGTGAAAGAATTTTTGGACCCGAAAGAGATTATGAATGTGCTTGCGGAAAATATAAAAAGAAACGCTTTCAGAATGTCGTTTGTGACCGTTGCGGGGTTTTAGTAACCACTTCCCGAGTACGCAGAACTCGGATGGGACATATTTCCCTGGCTGTTCCTATTGCTCATATCTGGTTTGTTAAAAGTACACCCAGTAAAATTGGTACTTTACTGGATATGACCGTTAAGGATTTAGAACGAGTAATCTACTACGAATCATATATAGTGGTAGACCCTGGTGATAGTCCTTATGAAAAATATGAACTTATTGATATTGATGAATATTCCGAAATAAAGGATAAAGTAGGTGATAATTTCCTGGCTATGATGGGAGCTGAAGCAATTCGTGAGCTCCTCTCCAGATTGGATTTAAATAATGAAGCTTTAAATATCCGCTCTCGCTTAAAAATGGAAAAATCTACTTTATACAAGCAGAAATTAATTAATAAGCTAAAGATTGTGGATGCTTTCCTAAAATCCGGTAATAAACCAGAAGATATGATTCTACTTGCGCTTCCTGTTCTTCCTCCAACTCTTAGACCTCTGGTACCCTTAGAAGGTGGAAGATTTGCTACCGCTGATTTTAATGAGCTCTATCGCCGAGTTATCACTCGTAATAATCGGTTAAAATATCTTATGGAAATCCGCTCACCTGAGGTCATTCTTCGTAATGAAAAACGAATGTTACAAGAAGCGGTTGATGCTTTAATTGATAACTCTCGTAAGGCTCGTCCCATAAAAGGAAGAGGAAATCGTCCTCTCAAATCTTTGAGTGACCAATTAAAGGGTAAACAGGGCAGATTTCGTCAAAATCTTCTGGGTAAACGAGTGGATTATTCTGGACGTTCCGTTATAACTGTGGGTCCTGAATTAAAACTATATGAATGCGGTCTACCTAAAGATATGGCAGTGGAACTATTTAAACCCTATTTAATTGAAAGACTGCAAAAGTTAGGTGAAGCTGATAAAGTAAAAAATGCAAAGAAACTTATAGAAAAGAAACAACCAGAAATCTGGTCTATATTGGAAGAAGTAATCAAAGATTATCCTGTCCTTTTAAATCGTGCACCAACTCTTCATCGCTTAGGTATTGAAGCTTTTATGCCTGTTCTCACAGATAATAAAGCTATTCAATTACATCCTATGGTCTGTGTGCCTTTTAATGCAGACTTTGATGGAGACCAGATGGGTGTGTATATACCTCTTTCCTATGAAGCACAGATTGAAGCCAGAACTTTGATGCTTTCTACCCGTAATCTGCTTTTGCCTTCAAATGGACGCTTAGCTATGGCAGCAAATCAGGATATCGTCTTGGGTTGTTATTATCTTACGATGGAAGAGTTTCCTGAACCAGAAGATATTACAACCTTGCGTCATTTTTATAGCACCGACGAAGTTATCGCTGCTTTTGAAGCTGAAGAACAACTTTTCTCCGTTAAAGGTGAAGTGGAAGAGGAAGGGTCTTTGAATCTCCACACCTGGATTAGAGTGAAGATAAAGAATAATTACATCGTTACTACTGTTGGTAGAGTTATCTTTAACCAAATAATACCTGAAGAAGTAGGCTTTCAAAACAGTGTATTTGATAAAGGTAAAATCAACGACCTGGCTATGCTTTGCTATGATGCCGTGGGACAATGGAAAACCGCACAATTCCTGGACAATCTCAAAGAACTTGGCTTTCATTATTCAACCCATGCTGGAGTAACTTTCAGTCTCAGTGACATCGTTGTTCCAAAGCGAAAAGATGAAATTATAGCTGAAGCTGAAGAGGAAGTTAAAAAGGTTATGGACCTCCATATGAAAGGTGGGATTACTGAAAATGAACGCTTTGGCAGAATTGTAGATTTATGGAAAAAGACTACTGTTCGTGTTACCGATGAAATGATGGAAGAATTAGCCAAAAATCGTAATGGCTTAAACTCCATTTATATGATGTATAAATCCGGAGCCCGTGGTAGTAAAGACCAGATTAAACAGGTTGGCGGAATGCGCGGTCTGATGGATAAACCTGCTAAAATTGGTTCTACTGGTGGTGTGGATGTAATAGAAACTCCCATTAAATCTAATTTCCGTGATGGATTGACCGTGCTGGAATACTTTATTTCCACTCATGGTGCTCGTAAAGGACTCGCTGACACTGCTTTGAAAACAGCCGATGCTGGATATCTAACCCGCCGTTTAGTTGATGTGGCACAAAATGCTATCATTACTATAGATGATTGTGGAACTACCAAGGGCGTAGATATGTCCGTCTTGAAAGAAGGAAATGAAGTTGTCGCTACTCTGGCAGATAGAATTCAAGGAAGAGTCGCTCTGGAAGATGTAATTGACCCGGTAACGGGAAATATCCTGGTCCATAGCGGAGAAGAAATATCCAATAAAATGGCACGCACTATCCAGAATCATGGAGTTATTAAAGTAAAGGTGCGCTCTGTTCTCACTTGTGAAGCCGAACATGGAATCTGTGCTAAGTGTTATGGTCGTAATTTAGCAACTCAGAAACCTGCAGTTATCGGAGACCCCGTGGGTATTATAGCGGCACAAAGTATTGGAGAACCCGGAACTCAGCTTACTCTTAGAACTTTCCATATTGGTGGTGCAGCATCAACTGCTACTGAATTGGCTGAAGTTGTCTCTGCACACGACGGAATCGTTAAATTTGACCGTATGAATACTGTGACCAATGTGAATAATCAGCTTATTTCTGTCAGCCACCTGGGTAAGATATTAATCTGTGATGAGAATGACCCCAGTAAAATTCTGGAAGAGTATAGAGTGGAGTATGGTGCTACTATCCATGTTCGGGACGGACAAAAGATTGCAATGAATACCAAACTGATGAGCTGGGATCAATTCAATAATCCTTTGATTTCTACTGCTAAGGGTCAATTGCACTATGAAAACTTTATTAAAGATATAACCTATAAAGAAGAATTTAACGATATAACCTTCTCCCGAGATATCACTATTATAGAATCAAAAGACCGTAAAAAACAACCTCAATTCAGGATTGTTAGTGAAGATGGAACTTCTGTCCAAGTACCATTACCTACAGGACTTATTGTCAAAGTGGAAGACGGAAGCTTTGTCCATCCAGGTGATATTTTAGGACAGACCTCACGTATGACTATTAAACAGCGTGATATAACTGGTGGACTTCCTCGTGTTCAAGATTTATTTGAAGCACGAGTCCCCAAGGATAAAGCTTGTATCTCTGATATTGATGGGATAGTTACCATCGGTGGTTTAAAGAAAAATGGACGTGAAATATTTGTTACTCCTCCCAATGGATTAATGGCTCCAGATGATGGAAAGGTAATTGTCCAGTCTGATGAATATGTGAATAGAATTATTCTTCTAACCGATAAAACTGTCTATGCGAATAATGATGGTAAAGTGAGCATTATTGAAGAGAATAAAAAGAAAAAAGTAGCTATTGCCAAACGGAATCAGAAACCTCAAGTTTATGAAATTCCTCGTGGATTACATATTATTGTTAATGAAGGTGATAATGTTAAGGTAGGAGCTCCTCTTTGCGGTAAGATACTGGAAATCCCTCCTCTACAGGAAAGCATTGTTAGCACTGGTGATACAGTTAAAAAAGGACAACCCTTAACCGGTAGAAAATATATCATTCCTTCAGGAAAACGGATTATCGTTCACCAGGGTGACTATGTTGAAAGTGGTGATGCTTTATCTGATGGACCTCTTGACCCTCATGATATGTTAGTAAAAGGTGTTATTGAAGCTCAGATGATGATATTAAATGAAGTTCAAGAAATCTACCGCAAACAGGGTGTGAAGATTGACGATAAACATATTAGTGTAATCATACGGCAAATGTTCAAAAAAGTGCGCATCACTGATAGCGGAAGCACCTCCTTCCTTGAAGGTGATATCGTAGATAAGACGCTGGTAGAAAAGGAAAATAAAGAAGTCCAGAAATATGGAAAAACTCCTGCGCAATTTGAACAATTGCTTTTGGGTATTACCAAGGTTTCTTTACTAACCGATAGCTGGTTATCTGCTGCTTCTTTCCAAGAAACTACAAATGTGTTGACAAAAGCAGCTATAGAAGGAAGTGTTGATAAATTAGAAGGCTTAAAAGAAAGTGTTATTATCGGTCATAGAATTCCTGTGGGAACTGGAACTAAAATCTATAACAAAATGATTGAAGAAGCAGTGAACTCTGGTGCTACGGTAGCAGAAATTATTGAGCGATTCGCTCACCCAAAAAAGGAAGAAGAAAGTGAAGATATATATAACTTCTAATAATAAATAAGGAGGTACTTAGTGCCAACCATTAATCAATTAGTCCGTAATGGAAGAACAAAGATTGAAAAGAAAAAGAAAAATAGGGCGCTTATGGGATGTCCGCAAAGGCGCGGAGTTTGTACTCGTGTTTATACGACAACGCCCAAAAAACCTAATTCAGCGCTGCGTAAAGTAGCTCGTGTTCGTCTAACTAACGGTTTTGAAGTCACTGCCTATATAGGTGGAGAAGGACATAATCTACAGGAACATAGCATAGTATTAGTCAGGGGAGGTCGTGTTAAAGACCTACCTGGTGTTCGTTATCATATTGTTCGTGGTGCTCTGGATGCTGCCGGAGTAGAAAAAAGAGTTAATTCTCGTTCTAAATACGGGACCAAACGTCCTAAAAAAGCTTAATAAGATGGAGATTTAACTATGCCAAGAAAGAAAAAAGCAGTCGTTCGTGAAGTACTCCCTGATCCTATATATCAGGATGTTGTCCTCTCCAAGTTTATAAATTGCGTTATGAAAAAAGGCAAAAAAAGCATCGCTGAAAAAATCGTTTATGGCGCCTTTAATATTATTGAGGAAAAAACCAAACAGCCCCCACTGGAAGTATTTAAAACTGCAATAAACAATGTCCGTCCTCAACTTAAAGTTGTCTCACGCAGAGTTGGTGGTTCAAACTATCAAATTCCTATGGAAGTTTCTGAAAAGAACGGGCAGGCACTTGCCTTTCGCTGGATTATAACTTATGCTCGTGCCAGAAATGAAAAAAGTATGGATGAAAAATTAGCAGCTGAACTTATTGCTGCTTCCAAAAATGAAGGTGCCTCAATTAAAAAACGTGAGGACACTCATAAAATGGCTGAAGCAAACAAAGCTTTTGCCCATCTGAGATTCTAAGATACCCTATTAAAGATGTTAATTAAAACCCTTAAAGTATTGATGAGCTCATGCTTTAAGGGTTTTGTTATTTTTATAATATGATAAGCTTCCCCATTGATATAATCTTAAAATATTCCACAGTGTGGAATGCCACTTGCTTTATATATCAATAAATTATTTTTTGCGAGGACCAATGAATACATCTATGTTTTCCCGAATACATATAATTCTATTAGCTCTTTTAATATTTTCTCTTTCTCTTCCGGTTTTTGCTGAATTTGTCCAACCCCAAGAGGCAAAAATTATAGCTCAAACCTGGCTAAATCTTATAGATGGAAAGAACTATTCCGAGTTAAATATTCAGCAAGTCTTGGAATATAGGGATAACAATTTTACTCTATCCCAATCCAAATATGAGCTCACAGATGAAAATCTTCCTCCTCTTTATTTGATTCTATTTCATAACAACGGCTTCGTATTGATTTCTGCTGAAGATAATTCTATCCCGGTTCTGGCTTATTCCTCTGATTCCAGTTGTAATATCAATTCCTATCCACCAGCTTTTCTGGAATGGGTGGAAAACTATGCAGTTCAAATCAGACAAATAAGAGATGAAAAAACTGTTATTCCTGAGAATGCACAACTCTGGCAGAGTTTATTTAGAGGTAATCTACCAGCTAATTTCAGACAAGACCGTGCGGTACGTCCTCTTATTGTTACTAATTGGGATCAAGGTTGGCCATATAATGAACTTTGTCCTGCTGACCCAAATGGACCAGGAGGTCATGTTTATGCAGGTTGTGTAGCTACTGCTATGGGTATGGTAATGAAATATTGGAGTCATCCAACCACTGGTGTGGGTTCTCATTCCTATTATTGCCCAGGTTACGGATATCAATCTGCCAATTTTGGAGCTACAACTTATTTATGGGATGAAATGCCAAACTCCATATCTACTTCCTGTATCCCTATTGCTACTTTGCTTTATCATTGTGGAGTGGCTGTTAATATGGGCTATTCTGTTGACGGTTCTGGAGCTCAAAGCACCGATGCAGCTAATGCACTGGTCAATTATTTCCGCTATCCAAATGCTGTTTTACAGAATAAGATGGGAATGTCCGATACTCAATGGAATAATCTCTTGCAAACTCAATTAGATAATGGTTGTCCTATGTATTATTCCGGTTCTGGTTCAGGAGGAGGACATGCTTTTGTAATTGATGGATATCAAACACCAGGATATTATCATTTTAATTTCGGTTGGAGTGGAAGTTCAAACGGATATTATTATATAAATAATATAAATCCCGGAGGATATGATTTTAATAGCTGGAATTCCGTTATCGCTAATAGTATTCCTCAAAATTATAATATCAACCAGGTTAGAATAAATATGAATGCCTTTGGTGCAACTGTGGGAACCAATTTTAATTTAACTGTTTCCACTTTCCCTGTTCTCGGTTCTTGGAATGTGAATCATTTTGAATTTACACTTATTTACGACAGCGAAAACATAACTTTTAATGGTGCTTCCATTGCTAACGGTATTGCCTCGGATGGAAACCTTTCTGTTAGTGAAACGGAACCAGGTTATCTACAAGTTAGCTGGAATGGCAATTCTAATATTATCGGAAGTGGAGATTTAATTACTTTTTCCTTCCGCCCACTGGATACGGGTCAATATCTTTTTGATATGGTAGGAATGACTTATAATAATACTCCCATAACTACAACCTCTTTTATAATGGTTGATGTTGTTCCCCCAGTGACAAATCTTACAGAAAGTGCTATTACTATGTTAAATGTTATGCATTTAGCTTATAATCAGATTGGAACCACTGAAATCCGTACCACTTATCTGCTTCCTTCCTGGAATGTAACCCACTATCAATTTGATTTAAACTATGACGCAAGTAAATTGCAATTTATGGGAATAGATACCGCTGGAACTATTAGCGCAGGATGCGAACCTTCTGTGGTAATCAATAATCCTGGTTCTATATCCTTTAGCTGCGATAGCAATACTCGTTTCACTGGTGATGGAGCCCTACTAAAGTTCCATTTTAAAGCCATAGGTAATGGTCCAACTGTTAGTATTACTCAGGTTTCACCTGCTAACTTCTTCTACAATGATACTCAAATCTTTAATCTTGGTTCCGCTAACTTTATCTTATCTGCTTATACTGCAAATGATGATGAATTAGCTCCTGAACTTACTTCTCTACAAATTTTCCCTAATCCTTTCCTTAACAGCACCCAGATTAAATTAAATAGTAAAGCCAGTGAACCAGTACAATTTACTATATATAATCTTAAAGGTCAGAAAGTTAGCTCGTTGGTTATTACTGATTCTCAAAAAACTTTTACCTGGATTCCCAAGGATATGATGGGTAAACCACTACCTACTGGAGTTTATTTGCTTTCTTGGGAACAGGGCAAAGAAAAAGGAACCGCAAAACTCTTATATTTTAAATAAACCTTCACCTACACCTTAGGCACATAAATAAAATATAACTTAGATAGGAGAGTCAAAATGGCTCTCCTTTCTTTTTCCTTCTATATTTGTTTTTATAATACCAAAGCAAGGTAAAGATAAGCATATTACTAAATAAAATCCAAATCAATGAGTTTGATTGTACACCTCTCTTGGAAATTCAACTTAATATTGATGATATCGAAAAAAGCGATAGACCAAATATACTTGGAACTATAAGGTGAAGTGATGGGATAAAATACATCCTCATATTATGGATAATATTATAAAGAATAAATCTTTAAAAATATCTAATAAATACTCTATCTCCATTTTGCCCTTTAATGTAGAAACCATCTCAAACTTATCTCTAACTTTCGTCCCATTCGGACATAAGCTGGACATGAGTTGGACATAAGCTGGACATAAGCTACCCATCTAAAGGTAGAGAAATTTTACGGGATATAAGCTTGAATAGATTATTTTAATTATTCTTCGGTCAATATTCTTATCTGCCCTCAACTTCCAATAGGAAATAAGGTCTATTTATGGAGATTATAAGCTATTCTAAAATAGCATATAGATTTTGCTTTTTATATATAAACTTCCCTGAGGAAAAGATTGACAAAAGAAAGCCACCAATAAAGAAGGAAGTTTAATAAACTAAAACTTTTAGGAGGATATATGTCCTATCGTATTCTCGCTATTAATCCTGGTTCTACTTCCACTAAAATTGCCGTATATGAAGATGACCAACCCATTTTAGAAAAAACCTTGCGTCATAGTCCAGAAGAACTTGCTCCTTTTCCGGACATCATTGACCAGTATGAATTCCGCAAAAAAATAGTTTTAGAAGCACTGGCAGAAGGAAATATTGCACCTGAAACTCTTAGTGCTGTCGTCGGAAGAGGAGGTTTAATAAAACCTGTTCCCGGAGGCACTTTTAAGATTAATGAAGCGATGAAAAGAGATCTTCGCAATCCTAATTTATGGGGTAGAGTTCATGCATCCAATCTTGGTGCTTTTATTGCTGATTCCATCGCTAAAGAATATAATATTCCTGGGTTTATTGTAGATCCCGTAGTAGTAGATGAATTTGAAGATATTGCTCGCATCTCAGGAATTCCAGAGATAAAAAGAAACTCCCTTTTTCACGCTCTTAATATCAGATATATTTCCAGACTTTTAGCCAGAGAACTCAATCAAACCCTTGAGGAATCAAACTTTATAGGAGTACATATGGGAGGTGGTATATCTGTCGCCGCTATTAAAAATGGAAGAGTGGTGGATGTTAATAATGCACTTCTCGGTGATGGACCTTTTTCTCCTCAAAGAGCTGGTACTCTACCTATTGGTGATTTGGTAGAACTTGCTTTCAGCGGAAAATATTCTCACTCTGAACTGGTAAAATATCTATCTAAAAATGCCGGATGGATGGCATATCTCGGAACAGATAATGGAATTGAAGTTTATAATCGTATTAAAAATGGTGATGCTTATGCAAAATTGATTACCGATGCTATGTGCTATAAAGTGGCTAAAGAAATAGGTGGATGTGCTGCTGTTTTAGAGGGCAAGGTTGATGCTATTTTCTTTAGCGGTGGTCTCTCTTTTAATGAATATATCGTTGAACAAATTAAATCCAGAATCCAATTCCTGGCTCCTATCTATTTATATCCGGGAGAAAAAGAAATGGAAGCTCTCGCTCAAGGTGGATTAAGAGTGCTCAGAGGTCTTGAAGAAGCTCAAGAATATTCCTGAACTTAATAATAATTATTCACTCAGCTCTTATTTTCCCTGATGGTAAAATGTGTTAATACCATCTTTTCTGATTATCTAATTATAAAGATTATTGACTGCATCAAAAAATGGAAATTGATTCTTATTTCCTGATTTTTTATAAAGTGCAGTTTCTTATAATCAATACTATAATTTAATGAATAACAAGAGATAAAGGAATGTGGATAAGTTGTGGATAAATTGTGCAGAAAAATATGACTATGCCTTAACTTCCTGTAAAACAATATGTTATAAGAAATATATAATCCACACTTTTTGTGGATAACTCCATAATTATTGGCATAATAAGGTAGTTAGAAAGTGAATACAGAACCCACTTTTTTAAGCAAAAACCGGATTAAAGAACTTGCAAGATTAAAACAAAAAGACAACCGATTGCAAGAAAAACTGGTTGTGGTGGATGGATTTTGCACTCTTGAGCAGATAAAGTTTTATGGTATCAACCCTCTGGAGCAATATTTACTTGAGGGAATGCAATTAATACCAATTTGGGATAATATTCCAGTTTATTACATAAGCGAATGGGATATGCATAAAATTTGTGACAGTGAACATCCTTCTGGTTTTGCTGCACTTTTCCCCATTCCTCAAGCACGGAAGGTCAACTTTAATTATGCTTTTTACTTAGATAGAATCAGTGATCCTGGCAACCTGGGAAGTATTTTCCGCATTGCTGCTGCATTTTCAATTGATACACTTTTACTATCTCCTGATTGCGTAGAGGTTTCCTCACCTAAAGTCATTCGTTCCTCTTCTGGTAGTGTTTATAAAGTTCCTTTCCGACAAACCAATATTTCAGAATTAAAAGCACTTAAGGGAAGAATTATTCTTGCTGATGCCCATAAAGGACAAGCTTTAACCAAATTTAACTTCCAGTCAGAGGAAAAATTAATTATTGTACTCGGTTCAGAAGCTCATGGGATATCTTTAGAGGTTTCATCACTAACCAATGAAGCCTTACATATAGAAATGAGCTCCGCCATAGAATCCTTAAATGTTTCAATTTCTGCTGCTATAATAGCATATCATCTTTTCATCCAGAGAAACACTAATAATTTGACAAAATAAAGGTCTATTCCATAAAGGATAAATAAGGCTTTAATCTCTAAGGAGCTATAGTGAATATAATTAATAATAATAAGACTGGTTGGATAGAAGTTATCTGTGGCAGTATGTTTAGTGGTAAGACAGAAGAACTCATTCGTCGTATTCGTCGTGCTGAATATGCAAAACAAAAAGTTATGGTCTTTAAAGCTTCTATTGATAATCGTTATGATGCAACTGACATCGTGTCCCATTCTCAAATGCGTGCCCCTTCTCTTCCAATTGTGAAGCCAGAAGAAATCTATCAATATCTAACCGACGATATAACAATAGTAGCTATAGATGAGGCTCAATTCTTTGATGAGACCATTGTGGATGTATGTAATGATTTAGCAGATAAAGGTTATCGTGTGATAGTTGCAGGATTAGATCAGGATTACCGCGGAAAACCTTTCAATAGTATGCCACAGCTGATGGCAATTGCCGAATATGTGACAAAAGTTCTGGCTATCTGTGTCAAATGTGGAAATCCAGCTAATCGGACTCAACGCACGGTTCCCCAAGATGACCAGATTCTGGTTGGAAGCAGTGAAGCTTATGAACCCCGCTGTCGTAACTGTCATAAGGTCTTAGATTGATGATGGGAAGAACTATTTTAGGTGACATAGCAGGATTTATAGCCAGTTTGCTGGATATTTATATCCTGATTATCCTTATCCGAGCCTTGATGAGCTGGTTTATGCTTTATCATCAGAGCAAATTTTATTATTTTCTTGTTCGTATCACGGAACCTGTTTTAGGTCCTATAAGACGAATACTACCCAGAATGAGAGTTGACTTCTCACCCGTGATAGCTATAATTCTTATTCAAATAATTATCAGTATCTTAAATCGTATAAGATGAGTTTTTTTAAGGAGGTATGATGACCTTGTTTCCAACTGATATACGGCATCAGGAATTTTCCACCACTATGTTTGGTTATAGCAAAAAGGAAGTAAAAGAATTTCTGGAACAACTTGCTAATGAACTGGAAGATTATCAAAGGCGACAGGAAAAAGAACTGCAACGTAGAGAACAAATGCAAGTGGAAGTTCAACAGGAAGCCTTTCAAGCAAGTAGTGCAGTGGAAGAATTGAAAAGAAGGGAAGAATTAATCAGTCGCACGCTGGTCTTTGCTGAAAAAACAAAGGCAGATATCATTGCTAATGCAAGAAAAGAAGCAGAAAATATTATTCATGAAGCTGAACTTAAAGCTACCCGTGCTATACAGGAAGCGAAACAATATCTAGCTGTGCTGGAACAACAATATATTCAGTTGAAAGAGGAAAAACGACAGTTCTTAATGCAATTTAGAAGTGAACTAAATACATTCAAGGAACGCATTGAAAAAGACCCTCTCCTGGCAAAGGAGCGAGAACCTCTTCTGGATGCAGATTTTAAACAGATTAAAGAGGAGATTAGTCCAACCCGTAAACCCACTGTGGAGGATAATAAAAACTAATGAATCTGGATTATCAATATACAGCAAGTTGGTTGAAAGAACAACTACCACTAATCCCTTCTGTGGCTATGATTCTGGGAACAGGATTAAATGCTATTGCAGAACAAAGTGACATCAGAGCTAAAATCCCCTATGCTGAAATCCCTGGTTTTGTTTCTACTACTGCACCAGAACATAAAGGCAATCTTATTTTGGGAGAATTGAAAGGTATTCCGATGATATTTTTACAAGGACGCTTTCATTATTATGAAGGTTATCCGATGCCAATGGTGGTCTTCCCCACTCGCGTTTTAGCTGCACTGGGAATAAGAACTCTAATTGTAACCAATGCTTCAGGAAGTTTACGCGAAAATCTCTCTCCCGCTTCACTGGTACTCATTACTGACCATATCAACTTTATGGGAACTAATCCTTTAATTGGACCCAATGATGATGCACTTGGTGAAAGATTCCCCAGTATGAATAATCCTTATGATCAGCAATATCTTGAGCAATGTGAAAAGATAGCACAGCACAAAGGTATTCCCCTTCATAAAGGTGTCTATATTGCAGTAAGCGGTCCCAGTCTTGAGACTAAAGCAGAATGTGCTGCTTTTGCCAGCTGGGGTGCTGATTTAGTAGGTATGTCCACAGTTCCGGAAGTTATTGTGGCTCGTCATTCTCAAATGCGAGTACTTGGTTTTTCTATTGTAACTAATTATAGTAATCTATTCCACAATCAGGCTCACAGTCAGGAAGAAATTCGTCATAATGCAGAAAAGGCTTCTGCTAATTTACTGCCCATAATCGCTGAATTTGTCCAAAATATACATTTTTCATAAGTATATTTTCATTGACATAACTTAGTATATAGGATTGAAGGAACTTTAAATATTTTATTTAGCACAGGAGTGAAAGATGGCTGCGAAATCAATGTCTCCAGAGAAGTTGAAGAAATTTGAGGAACTCATTCAGCAAGAATTAAAAGAAAGTATTGCTTATATTGAAGAGGTTAGTAAAGGTCAGAGTTTAGGCGCTAAAGAAAGCAGTGGTGATCTTTCTTCCTATGCCTTTCATCAGGCTGACCAGGGTTCAGATACACATTTAATGGAACAATCTGTGATGCTTATGGAACAGGAACGAGAAAAAGTTCGTTTACTGAAAGAAGCTCTACAGAAAATCTATGATGGAACTTATGGCATCTGTGAAATGTGCGGGAAAAATATTAGCGAATCCAGATTAGAAATCATTCCTTATGCTCATTATTGCGTTAACTGTATGGAAAAGATGGAAGATAAGAAGCGTAAACAAAGAAAATAGCTAATGGCTAAAGTTAAGACTTATCCGGCTTATCTTGTTATGTCTCTGGTCATTATTCTGGACCAGGTAACTAAAGCGGTGGTCCGAAATAAGCTACCGCTTTATAGCTGGATAAATGTCGGTGAAAAATGGTTCGGAGATACCTTCCAGATTTTTCACTTGCAAAATAGTGGAGCAGCTTTTAGTCTATCCTTGCCCAATCCTTTATGGAATAAAGGTTTTTTCATAGCTGTATCGGTGATAGCCATTATCTTCATTATCTGGCTATTATATCAATCCACGAACAGAATTCAGGTTATAGCATTTGGATTGGTGCTTGGTGGTGCTATAGGTAATAATCTTATTGACCGACCGATTTTTGGTGCGGTAACTGATTTTATAAGCGTTGATATTCCTAATATAATCAAAGGAATGGATAGATTTCCTGTCTTTAATGTGGCAGACAGTGCAATCTTTATTGGAATGTGTCTATTAATTTATGATTTAATCTTTATTAGTGGAAAGAAGGCAGAAAGGAAAGAGGCTGAACCACTTCTTGAGACTAATGATAAAATCTTAGATAAGGAGCTATAATGAAAAAAATTTTACTTTGTGCTCTGGTATTAACCACAGCATTGGGACTCTTTGCTCAGGTTTACACCTGTCACGATATTCAATACACTACTTCTGCCTCTGGTGATTCTCCTTTTGTAGGTAGAACTGTCACAGTTAGAGGTATTGTTGTGGTAGAGCTATTCTATACTGGAACAAATACCAGTAATATTGGTTTTTTTATCTCTGATCCTGAAGGAGGTCCCTGGAGTGGTTTATTGATTTATACCAATCAATTTCATCCTCAACGAGGAGATGAAGTTGAAGTTACAGGTACGATTACTGAATATTATAATTTTACTGAGATGTCACCTACCACAGGTTACCGGGTAATAAGTCAGGGAAATCCCATTCCTCAACCAACTCTAATTAATACTGGTGACTTATCTTCCAGCACTACAGCTGAACAATGGGAAGGTGTTTTTGTAAAAGTGGAGAATGTGACCATTGTTTCTCTACCTACAAGTTATAATGAGTTTTATGTGAATGATGGAACAGGCCAATGCCAGATTGACGATCAATGTTTTCCCAGAACTGGATTTTCCTGGCCCCAAATGACTGTGGGAGAACGCTGGGCTCGTATTCAAGGAGTGGTAGATTATTCTTTTAGTAATTATGCTATCAATCCTCGTGATATGAATGATATAGTGAAAGAGGATAATGTATCAAATGCTGTGATCAAGGTTCAAACAACTACTGCAGACATTAATACAGAAACAGATATTCCCATCTTGACTTCAAGAATAAAACCAGAATGGTTCGTTAGTTCCTATACGACAAATATTAAAATTGATGCCAGTAAGGTTAAGTTTATCAGTGTAAAATATGGAACAGGAACGATGACTGCTCAAGAGCCAACCGTAGAATTATCAGAAGATGGCTCCTTGATTCATATCAGCTATCAGTCAATGGAACCTATTACTTCTACAGCAGATGAAGATGTGTTATTTAAATTATGTCTTAAACCAGTAGACTATGGTGAATCCGTCATAGACCTGGTTTCTTTCTTCTATGATAATACTCAGATTCAGGCTCTAACTGATGGAAAAATTCTTGTGCCTATCCGTAAAAGTATAGCCTGGCTAAATATTAAAAATCCGAGTTCCAATAAGAACATCTTCAATCCAGAGCTAAATGAAAAACTTACCATAGAATACGGTTGCAAAAGCTCAAGCTCTGGCATAAATGTTAAAGCAATTGTTCGGATTTATGATGCACAAGGACGTTTAGTTGCTACTCCAATTAATAAAAATATCAGTAGTCCTTTAGGAATTGAAAGCTTCCAGTGGGATGGTCGTGATTATATGATGAGAAGAGTTCCTATTGGTCTTTATTATTGTCATTTAGAAATAATTGAACGTAGCACAGGACACAAAGAGGAAACTGTTCAACCCATTGTGGTTAAATCTATAATGAAATAAGCTCGGGGAGAAATGAAAATGAAAAAAATACTAATTCTTGCTTTTATTCTGATGCAGACAGCTTTGCTGCTTGCCGTATTTGATGATTATATTCCTTCTGCTCGGGCTCGTGCTCTTGGTGGAGCTTATACTGGCGTAGCAGATGATGTTAATTCTCTATTTTTCAATCCAGCAGGTTTGATTAATGTTAATTATGAAGCTCAAGCAGGATTCAGTCGTCTCTACAATCAAAAGTTTTCAGAGTATAAAACAGTAGCGGCAGGTGTTAAGCTTCCCAAGAAACTGGGAACCGTAGCTTTTGGAGCAAGACTGTTTGATGTCAATTTTGAAGATGAGAACTTGATGAGCGAACAAATCTGGTCTGCGGGTCATTCTTTCATTCTTCAAAGTGATGTTCATTCACAGATAAGTGTGGGTTATGCTCTTAATTATTATCGTCTGGATTTTTCTGAAGAAGAAGCTGATGATGCTTTTGGTTTAGACCTGGGAGCTACAGCTATACTTCATCAAAGAACTAAACTTGGTTTTAGTGTGAGCAATATCAATCAAGCAGTTATGGGTGATACTAATCAAAATGAATTACCGAGTCGTTTAGCTCTTGGACTTTCTTATATCCCATATAATCAGGTGATTACCACAATTGAGGTAAAAAAGGATTTTGCCAAAGAGACCGAATTTATGGGAGGAGTGGAAGTCCGCATGCTGGAACCTTTAGCGATTAGGTTTGGAGTGCATTCCAATCCAGCTACCTGGAATGCAGGTGTGGGATTTGATCTTAAAGGACTTAACTTAGACCTATCATATTCTACTCATGCTGTTCTTGGTGGAACACTTTATGGTAACTTAGGATATAAATTTTAAGGAGTAAGCTCTATGGCTAAATTTAATTTTAAAAAGATATTCCCGCTCCTTCTACCTTTATTTATAGAAGTGAGTCGTTATTTAATACCAAATATAATTGCACCCGTAAAGAATAAGAGTAATGACACAATTTCAACACTGGAAAATCTATTAGTTCGTATGGAAAGAAAAGTGCAAGAAAATCGTCTGCAGGTTTATAAACTAAGAAAACTCATTATTGTGTGGTCTACTATAAATTCCGCTCTTTTAGTTGCAATATTGGTGAAGCTTCTATTCTTTTAATTAAAATATTACCCCCTTCTTTTCTTATTCAGATGAAAGAAGAAGGGGGTATTTTTTTCTTTTTAATAGTTTTCTAAATCTCTTTTTTTTGATCAGGGTATCTCTTCTCCAGGTTTCATTAGAATACATTCTTTCCCCAGGGCTTTCACTTTTTCGGCAAAGGCTTCAGCATCAACCTGAATAAGAGGCCAGGTATTGTAATGTATTGGAATTATAATCTTAGGTGATACAAATTCTACTGCTTTGATAGCATCTTCAGGACCCATAGTAAAGTTATCTCCTATCGGAACCAGCATATAATCTACAGAATTCATTTCCCCAATTAATTTCATATCTCCAAAAAGACCGGTATCTCCACAATGATAGATACAGGAATCATCTACCCATAATAAAATCCCTGCAGCTGGTCCTGCATAATGTCCATCAGGAGTGTTACTTCCATGCAAAGCAAGGGTGAACTTTACCTTACCAAACGGGAAAATATGACTTCCACCAGTTTGCATACCATGTGTTTTTAATCCCTTACCCGCTAAATATGCTGCTAATTCTGCTATTGCTATAATTATCGCATCATTTCTTTTGGCAATCCTGATAGTATCACCTAAATGGTCACTATGAGCATGAGAAAGAATTATAAAATCTGCTTTAACCGAGTCAGCTCTTACCGGTGAAAGTGGATTACCCTCTAAAAAGGGGTCAATAAGGATTTTTTGCCCTGCATTACTGGTAATTTCAACAGCTGAATGACCGTAATATTTAATCTTCATTTTTCACCTCCTTACTATTATATTGAATTTTATAGTAAAAAAGTCAAGGATTTTCTAATCTTTTAGAAAAGAAACTAAATTAAGTTGCACTTTTCCCTTGTCAAAAAACCTTAGTTTTAGTTTTGTGTTTTTTATGGTTCGGGATGTAGCGCAGTCCGGCTAGCGTACTTGAATGGGGTTCAAGTGGTCGCAGGTTCAAATCCTGTCATCCCGACCATTAATTTTTGCCAGATAACCTCTATATAAACCCTCAAAAGGCTATCGCTATCTATATTTGAAATAGTGTGTATTTCCTTCCAAATTGCTATTTTCTTATTTATCTGTCATTCAATATTTTCCAAACTCTATCTTAGCTCTTTCTTAGCTCTCTCTTGGTTCTTTAATTAAGAAAGACCTAAGAACAAGCAAGGAATAAGAATAGAATGAGGCGTAATCATAACTTATATAAAGAATAAGTGATAGTAATATAAAGTGATTTTTCTACTCACTTGGTGTATTCTATTGGTAATAATGAGTATTATGCTTTTATATAATTATTTTAGGAAGACTTTAGTATCTTCTATATCTGAAACCAGGAGAGAAAAACTCTTAATTTATCAGGCTATCAGTTCCTAAGTAGAGAGGTATCAAAATCATCACCGAGATAATACATATAGTTAGGATTAGAACTTTCCCGTTCATCTCCATTCACATAAATTAGTTTATAATTACCATTCATCTGTATATCTAAGAAAAGGTATACAGCATTGAATCTACTTCTATATTTCCAGATTTGAAAATCTTTACGCACGAAACGAGTATCATCCAGGGTAGTGCCTTTTTCCACATCATCCGGTTCACCGTGTCTAATATATATTCTACCAATATCTGTAGTCCATCCATCGCTAAAATGGCTGAAATGTTTATTAGCGTAATCCACTCTTTCACGAATAGTCTGGATAAAAGATTCAGGGCTTACCTGATTCGCATTAGCCAGTTTAACCCAGCAACGGTTCACATACTGTTTTTTTGCATCATAGGAATAAGTTTTCCAGTTTCCAGGAGCACTTTCACCCATAAAGTATCTAAGTAGTTTATAATCATCATCAGGATTTACGAAAACATAATAATATTGAATTTTAGGTTCAGTAACAAAGAATTCAAAATTTCGTTCTTCGCTAAGTTCGCCAATCTGTATGGTAATGTTTCCGTTATATTTTCCCGCTTCAATATCTGTTAGTGGTATAGTTAAAGTGATTCTTTCGTTATCGCTATGGGCGATAAAATCTATCATATCATCAACGATTAAGATACTATCCTTTTGCACAGTTAGAATTAAAATCCCCACATCCTGACGCATAGATTCATTGGTGTATACTTCAAAACTGAGATATACATAAGGATTATCCCTCTTTTCAAAAATAAGAGAGGGTTGACTCTGATAAAGGGTCTTTCCTCTATGAAATTTTTCTAAAAAGGCACTGCTATCAGGACGCACCACACTGCACAATTCTATATCACTTAAAATCGTCTCGGGTGAGAGAGTTTCAATAGGAAAAGAATAAGTGGAACTTTTTTTAGAATTTATATCTAAGGCATTAACCCGAAATATATAGGAACCTGGATCCAGACTAAAACTAACTCGGTTCAAATAAGCTTTATCCGACTTAGCATCAAATTGATTGGAAATACCTATATTATCCCTAATATTTTTCTGAAAGATAAGAGAATCATTCTTCAATACCTCTATATTAATATCTAATTCAGCATAATAGCCATTTTTATGTTTAACAAACTTAAGGTTATTATAGGGAACTTGATAATCCAGATTAACGATAGTAGCTTTATCCTTACTCAAATACCTGTGAGGACTGATATGAATAGTAAGAGACTGGGCAAATATCGGTCCTGCGCATGCAACTAACAAGATTATCACGATAAATAATTTAAAACTCTTCATCTTTATTCCTTAATTCATATTGGCCATAACCACCCCTATCCATAAACACAAATACCCGATTGGGTTTGTAGTATACCCAAACGATATAGGGTTTAAGGTCTAAAGGGTGAACTTCACTATAAACTTCATCTGGTTCGCCATACTTAATATATATTCTACCACGATCGGACTTCCAACCCTTCAATTTTTTATGAACAGTAAATCTTTCATCGGCAATTCTAATTCTTTGATAAAAGCTTTCACGGAACTCATTTCTTGGTGTTCCTGGACTGGGGTCATGATTTTGCCAAAATTGCTCTATAATTTCAGGGTATTCCTCTGGTGAAGCCTTTCTGATTTTATTCCATTCATTTTGATTTGCAATATACCTAATTTGCTGGATTTGATCTTCATAGCTATAAATCGCATTAAAATAGAACCAGGGACTGTAGTAAAAAGGTTCCATTTCATAAAAAACATTATCCTCAAAGAAGACAATCTTTAGGAAATCCACATTATCTTGATTAACCCATAAAGTTAGGTCACATTGATATTTGCCTCTCGGATAATTAAAAATTTGAGAATTAAGCGATGAAAATACTTGAATACTATCAGGTAAAACACTAAATTTTTGCTGAAGGATACAGCTATCTACCTCAGATGGTAATCGTTTTAAATCTGATGGCTGAAACTGAATACCCTCTTTAAAAACAAATATAAATGGCTGACCAATGGAAGTATATTTATTATCCAGGATAAAGGTTCTTTTCAAATCAGTTTTATTCCCCAAATTCAAGTTCTTAAACCTCAACAAAGTTTCATACTTTCCCGGAGCTAACTCAGCTTGAAAATGTATGGGAATGGCGGTATCTTGTAACCATTCTCGTCTGGGAACAGAAATAGTCTCTTCATAATTAAATTTATCTTTTGTCTTTTTATTCTTAATTTCAATGCTTAAATTATATACTGCGGAATTGGAGTTATGCTTAAAAACCAGAGAATTATAAGGAATAAGCACCCAAAAATCTACCCCATCAGCATAATGCTCATATATAACTTCCTGAGCTAATAAAGAGCTGCTAATTAAAATAAATAAAAGTGCGAGCTTAGCCGCTTTTTTCATCTTCAAATAGCCTCAGATTGAAGTCTAATCTATTATTTACCAGTAATTCCAGCAAAGCATTAGAGGGAAAAATGTGTTTTGCTGCTTCCAGTTTATAATTATCCCCATCATCGGTATAGATAATAGTTTTAAGTGAGAAATTGCCTTCGTTATTATTTACCAATTTATCAAATTCTTCCAGAAAACGCGTAGATAATTTTTCCAGAGGTAAATTCAACCTAAGTTCACCCTTCAAAATGTTATTCCAATCTTCCAGAGGAACAATTTTTTGTGGACTTATCCGTAAGAGACTCTCATCATTGCCAGTATAACCTGATTTAGTTCCTGAAATGAAATATATTTTGCCTGTAACCAGCAGAGGATAAAAAGTTTCAAAATCTTTATTGAAGAGAGCCACTTCAAAGGGTCCAGATAAATCTTCAAACTCAACAAAAGCATAGAGATTACCCTTATTATCCCTTTTCCTGTTTATAGAAGTAATTATCCCCACCAACCGAAGATTCTTAGATTCCAGTTCTCTGGTTGATTTAGAATTGGCATTAGATAAATACTGAATAAGGTGACGATACTCATAAAGCGGATGACCACCTAAGTAAAATCCGAGGACTTCCTTTTCTTTTTCCAATTGATAGGAATAGCTCCATTTTTCTACCTCCGGTAATGGTGGATAATCATCCATTTCATCATCCTCACTAATTATATCAAAGAGTGAGGTTTGACCTACTCGTTTATCTCTTTGTTCACCCGTATTATAAGATAGAGCCTCTTCTATAACTGCCCATTTCTGAGCACGTGTTCCTTCCAGTTCATCCATTGCACCACTGGCTATTAAGCTTTCCAGTACCGTCTTATTTACTGCCGTGCTATCCAAACGGGAACAGAAATTATAGATATTGGTAAAAGGACCATTTTTCTGCCGTTCTTCTACGATGGCATTTATAGCAGCTTCACCCAGATTTTTGATAGCCTTCAATCCGAACAATACTTCCTTTCCATGAACACTGAATTCCCTTTCACTTTTATTTATGTTTGGAGGTAGTATCTTAATACCCATAGACTTGCATACTTCTATCTTTACTGGAATCTTGACTGGGTCATCCTCTAAAGAAAGTAATGCTGCCATAAATTCAACTGGATAATGCGCTTTCAGCCATGCAGTTCTATAAGCGACCAAGGCATAACAAGTGGCATGACTTTTATTAAAAGCATATTGAGCAAAATCTAACCAATCATTCCAGATTTTAGCCGCTACAGTTTCAGGAACGCCATTACTAATTGCACCCTGAATAAATTTTTCTTGAAATTGCATCAAGAGGTCAAGACTCTTTTTGCTCATTGCTTTTCTAAGAGAATCTGCTTCACCCCTGGTGAAATTTGCCATCTCCATAGAAATGCGCATAACCTGTTCTTGATAAACCGTAACTCCATAGGTCTCTTTTAAAGTTGCTTCCATTATAGGATGGTCGTAAGTGACCTTTTCTCTCTTATGTTTACGAGCAATGTAAGTATCAATAAATTTCATTGGACCTGGACGATAAAGAGCCACCATAGCAATCAAATCTTCAAACATATTAGGTTTTAAATCCATCAGATACTTACGCATACCTTCCGATTCAAACTGAAAAATCCCATCGGTATCTCCTCTACTTAAAAGCTGATAGACCTTTTTATCCGTGAGAGGTAGATTATCAATATCAATATCTATATTCTGTGATTCTTTTACCATATCAATAGTTTTCTGAATTAAAGTGAGAGTCTTTAAACCAAGAACATCCATCTTCAAAAATTTCAATTCACCCAACCACTTTCCCTCGTACTGGACGAGAATGTTATTCTCTGCACCCTTTTGTGTACTACGAGTTAGGGGGACATATTCTTTTAAATCACCAGGAGCAATGACTACACCCGCAGGATGAATGCCGGTTTGACGAATAAGTCCTTCCAGCACGAGACTGTGCTTATAGATGCTTTGATATATTTCATTGTTATCAATAAGATTCCTAAAATCAGGAGAATCTTGATAGGCTTCTTCCAGACTTTTTCCGAAAGGAATAGTCTTAGTAATATTATTAGCTTCACTTGCTGGAAGCATCAGCACTCTCGCTACATCTTTAAATACGGACTTGGCTTGCAAGGTGCTAAAAGTGACAATCTGAGTGACACTATTCCGTCCATATTTTTGGATGAGATAATCAATAACTTTACTTCGTCCTTGCGCACAAAAATCAATGTCTATATCAGGCATACTTACCCGGTCAGGATTTAAGAACCGCTCAAATAGTAAGCCATACTTAATAGGGTCAATTTGGGTTATATTCAGCAGATAAGCTACAATACTTCCAGCTCCAGAGCCACGTCCAGGACCTACTGGAACTCCTTGCTTACGAGCATTATCTATCAAATCTTTAACCACTAAAAAATAGCCATCAAAGCCCATCCGATGGATCACATCCAATTCAAAATTCAATCTATCCAGAACTTCTTTGCTCGGTTCAGGATACTTTAGCTTCAACCCCTCTTCACAAAGAGCACGTAAATATTCTCCCATATCTTTATATTCGGAAGGAGTGTCAATTTTAGGTAGCATAAATTTGTCATAGCGCAGTTCCAAATCCACCATATCCGCAATTTTCAAGGTATTGGTATAAGCTTCTTCCTCCTCCGGGAAGATGGATTTCATTTCTTCAGGAGTCTTAAAATAGAGCTGATTTGTCTCATAGCGCATACGATTGGGATCGTTTAAGCTTTTACCTGTCTGGATGCAGAGAAGGATATCATGTGCCTCATAGTCTTCTTTATGCAAATAGTGGCAATCATTAGTTAAAACCATAGGTTGATGCATTTCTTTTGCTAAAGAAATCAGAGTTGGCATAACACTCTTTTCCTCATCCAGACAATGATTCTGAATTTCTATGAAATAGCGGTCTCCAAAAACAGATTGATACCATTCAATTGTTTCATGAGCCTCAGCCATTTTATGCTGTGCTATTAAGCTAGCAATTTCTCCTTTGATACATCCACTTAAACAGATAAGCCCCTCATTATATTGGTTCAATATGGATTTACTTATACGAGGTTTGTAGTAGAAGCCATCAATAAAAGAGATAGAAGATAATTTAATAAGATTCTTGTAACCTGTATAGTCCTTGGCAATCAAGATAAGATGATACCGGGGGTCATATTTACTATGTTCATCATCCAATTCCCCATTTATAATATAAGCTTCCATTCCAATAATTGGCTTTATACCTTCATTTTTTGCCGTTAAGTAAAAGTCTATTGCTCCATAAAGATTACCATGGTCAGTGATAGCTACAGCTGGCATTCCATATTCTTTAGCCAATTTAACCATACGGTCTACTCTACAAGCTCCATCAAGTAGACTATATTGAGTGTGATTATGTAAATGTACGAAAGTCATAATTATCTTTTCCTCTTGTGGACAAATATTAAAAAGAAGGCTGGATTTGTCAAAGTATAAATTCAAACTATCAATTCAGTTCTAATTGCTTTATTTTGGATTGATAAAAGTAAAAACTAACTGTTTTATGGGGTTAGATAGCTGATTTTAATTGACGAAGAATTGAGATTAAAATATAAGGAAAAATTATGAAAAGATTATATTTATTAATGTTGCTCGTACTGTTAGCTATAGGTCTAAATGCTCAAAGAGGACTTTTTGGCATTGCTTATGATGCGCCTCTTAACACAGCAGATTCGCTGTTATGTTATCAAGGTTTTTTAGCATCTGAAATTGAGGGCAATCTAATCACTTACCGTTCAGATTATAATAATTTCGTAGATGCAATCATTTTAATTGTTGATCCGATAAAAGAAATTGTTGTAGGATGGTTTGTAAGCTATAATAAGGATAATACCCAGGAACAGGATGAATATGTGCTGGAACAACTGGAAAAGATACATGGAAAAGCTGTATATTTAGACCAAGAGCAAGAAAAAATTTGCTGGATTTTTGATGAACATCGTGTTGCAATCTATGGATATGCACCTTCTGGAAACCTTTGTATCTATTATTACGATTTTTCCTATCCAGAGCTATTTCAACTTCCACCAACGGTTGAGCAAAAAATAAAGAATAACCCCCCTGATATTTCCCAACCCTGATACCATTCTTTGAAGTTATAACCTGTTGTTCTGCTTGACAGTTAAAGATAAGCTAAAAATCTTGAATAAAGAAAAAAATCAATAATAAAGGAGCTAATTATGAAAACGGGAGGATGTCGTTATGGAACACATCGGGTTTTGGAACCTAAAGGGGTGCTTCCACAACCAGCCAGAGTGCTTGATAACGATATGAGTGAAATCTGGGATAATGAGTTGCTCATTAATGTAACGAGATTAAATATTGATTCTGCTTCATTCCACCAAATAAAAAAGAAATTGGAAGAACAGGGACATACTGACTTGGAGAAAGCTTTTGCAGAACACACAATAGACCTAGTAAATCGCACTGGTAAACATATGAATGAGGATACTGGTTCAGGTGGTATGCTTATTGGAACAGTAGCACAAATAGGCGATAAATTTGAGATGAAAGAAGAGATAAAAGTAGGAGATAAGATAGCTACTCTGGTCTCTCTTTCCTTAACTCCATTAAAAATAGATAAAGTAAAAAGAGTTCTTTTAGATAAAGACCAGATTGAAGTTGAAGGACAGGCTATCCTTTTCAGCAGTGGTGTCTATGCTAAATTACCTGATGATATGGATGAAACCCTGGCTCTTGCAGTTTTTGATGTTGCAGGAGCACCAGCTCAAGTAGAACGTTTGGTTAAACCTGGTGATACAGTGGTAATATTAGGTGCAAATGGGAAAAGTGGAATTTTATGTAACGCAGTTGCCCGCGAAAGAGCTGGAATCACCGGAAAAGTTATAGGAGTGGTTCGTAATCCTAATTATATACCAACCTGCAAAGAAACAGGTTGTAATGAAGTCATTATTGCTAATGCGACAGATGCGCTAACTATCCAAAAAGAAGTTTCTCGTCTAACTAACGGCAAAATGGCAGATGTGGTTATTAATGTTGTAAATATTGAAGATACAGAACTGCCTTCAATAATGGCATGTAAAGATCGTGGCATTGTCTATTTCTTTTCCATGGCTACTTCTTTCACCAAAGCCGCTCTTGGTGCTGAAGGAATTGGCGCTGATGTGGATATGATGATAGGAAATGGATATGCTCATCATCATTCAGAGATTGCTCTGGATTTACTTCGTAGGAATCCTGTTTTAATGCGTATCTTCAAAGAACGCTATGGTGAAAATTTAGGAGAAAGTAGAAATGACTAATACAATTAATATCCGTTCTATAGCAACTCAAGATGAATGGAATGATTGGCATTGGCAAATAAGAAATCGCATAACCGATTTTGAGACCTTAAGAAAATATATAGAATTACAACCTGAAGAAGAAGCCGTTACCCAATCCAAAACTTTCTCTTTTAGGATGGCTATAACTCCTTATTATCTATCACTAATAAATCCTGATAATCCTTTGGACCCAATAAGACTGCAATGTATTCCTCGGATTCAGGAGAGTTATATCGCTCCCACTGATCTGAGAGACCCTTTAGAAGAAGATGCTGATGCTCCTGTGCCAGGTATGACACATCGCTATCCGGATAGAGTATTGCTTCTTTTGACTGATCAATGCGGAATGTATTGTCGTCATTGCACTCGTCGTCGTAAAGCTGGAGAGACTGATGCTCCTATGCCCAAAGAAAATGTGGAAAAAGCCATTCAGTATATTACAGAACACAAAGAAGTGCGAGATGTAATCCTTTCTGGAGGCGACCCTCTAACTCTGAGTGATGAGCGTCTTGATAGTGTTTTAGACCGCTTAGCAAAGATAGACCATATTGATATAGTTAGAATCGGAACAAGACTACCTGTTGTTTTGCCTCAACGAATAACGGATAGCTTAATATCCATTTTCAAAAAATATAAGTTCCTCTGGTTAAATACTCATTTCAATCATCCTCATGAATTAACCAATGAATCCAGTGCTGCCTTAGCCAAACTTGCTGAAGCAGGAGTTGTATTGGGAAACCAGTCTGTTTTACTCAAAGGAATTAACGATAATGTAGATGTGATGAAAGCTCTGGTGCATGGTTTGGTAAAGAACAGAGTGCGTCCTTATTACATATATCAATGTGATTTATCTGAAGGCATCTCCCATTTCCGCACTCCCATTTCAAAGGGTATAGAAATTATGGAATCATTACGTGGTCATACTTCTGGATTATGTGTTCCCACTTATGTAGTTGATGTCCCTGGTGGTGGTGGAAAGATTCCCGTTATGCCAAATTATGTTATTTCTCAAATGCCCGGACGAGTTATTCTGCGTAATTATGAGGGAATGATAATATCCTATACTGAACCAGATTTTGTGGCTGAAGATGATAGCAAATATCAATCACTTTGTGCTCCGGAATATCAATCCACTGAAGGAGTAATGGCTCTGTTGAGAGGTAAAAAAGTCTTTATAGGTCCCTCAGATACAGCACGGATGAAACGTCGGAAATCTTAATTATGGCTGAATTTGCTGGTTCCTCTCATTTTAATTGGCTGGAAGAGGAAAGTGTTAAAGCGATTACTATTGTCGGTATCTGCAAAAATGCAGGGAAAACAACCCTCCTCAATCATTTGATTTCCCTTAGAAAGAAAGGAACCTGGGGAGTTTTTAGTACGGGAATAGATGGTGAAGAGACTGATTTCTTGTTTCGTATTCCTAAACCTCCTGTAATTCTTGATAAAGACTTCATATTTTGCTGTGATACCTCAACATTAGATGAATTAGGTTGTCAGATAGTCGTGCTGTCAAAACTTCCTTTCTCAGTAGACCGTCCTTTGTGGATGGCAAAAACTCTTATTCCTCTGCAAACTGAGATAACGGGACCTTCTACTGTCAAAGAACAGATTCAAACTCTAAAATTAATCCAGAATTATGGGGCAGAAAAAGTGCTAATAGATGGTTCTATAGACCGAAAATCCATAGCTCAATCAGAATATATTGATGCAGTAATTATGGTCATTGGTGCCAATTTTGGCACTTTAGATGAAATTACGGATGAGGTTAATAGATTAAAAATCTTAAATTCTATTCCACAAAGTACTTTGGTAACTCCAAATTCTCCTGAATATAAGTTTCTACTTGATTCAGAGGAGATTTGTCTTTATGAAGAAAGGAACTGGAAACCCAGTGGATTAGTCTCTCTCATAGGTAATATTAAACCACTTAGGCAAATGATTTCCAAGAATACTGAAGCTATTTATATTCCAGGTGCTATTACTGATATGGTCTACCAGGATATAAAAAATATATTATCTCAGAGCGGAGCTCAATTAATTGTTCGTCATCCTAATTGCCTGAAAATCCGTTTAAAAAGACTGGAATTTTTTTATACTCAACATCATCCTACGGCTTTGATTCCTTTTCGCATTAGAAACTGGGCTCTTAATTCTATGGGTTTAGGATTTTCCGATATTGAAGCACAAGAATTTAGAGCTTACTTGCGTGCTCAATTTCCTGACCTTAATTTTGTTGATGTGATGGAATTAGGATATGAGTGATAGAGATAAGATAACCGGAAAAACCGTTAATCTTGGTCTGTTCTGCAATGTAGGATTAGCCATTATAAAATCTATAGTGGGAATTATTGGTCATTCTCAAGCATTATTAGCCGATGGTATCAATTCCACTTCTGATGTGGTATATTATCTTGCAGTAAAGTTCTTTATGCGACAGGCAAATAAACCAGCTGACTCTGAACATCCCTATGGACATAGACAATTAGAAAGTATTTCAGCTATAGTGGTTGGAGCTTTTATTCTTACAACGGGTATCGCTATCTTCTGGCAATCCCTCAATAAAATCTTTGATCTTGTGACTGGAGTAGAACCCTTTCAATCTGCTTCAACCTTTGTGGTATTAATCGCTTTCTTGACTCTGATGCTGAAGATTTATTTATATTATTATACTAAGAAGAACTTTACCTTAACTAAAAACCCTACCCTTCTCGCCTTAGCTAAAGACCATTTAAATGATATTATGGCTTCTGGAGCAGTGATAGTTGGTGTAATAATGGCTAAATTTGGAATCTTATGGATGGACCCTGCTGCTGGTGCAATTGTAGCAATATTTATTGTTCGTACAGGAATTTCTATCATTTTCCAATCTGCTTCAGAGCTTATGGATGCGGTTCCAGACAAAGAATTTGGAAATATAGTGAGAGAATTAACCTTGTCTGTGGAAGGAGTGCGAGATATTGAAGACTTAGGAGTTCATAGATTTGGTCCTTCATATACTATTGAGATGATTATCGGAGTAGATGGAAATATCACTGTGGATGAAGGGAATAAAATTTCACATAAGGTTGAAGAAAGGCTTATGAATCATTTCCATGATAGTCTTAGGAGGGTAACCATACATTTTCATCCAGCTTCCTCAAATAAGGGTCCATTTTTCAAAGTATCTTGATTCATAGCTTTCACAGGAATAATGACCAATAATAAAGATAGCATATTTAAATGATATCACTACATCCGACATGTATAACATTTATGGGAAATAATCTTATTTTAACTGGACTTCTTTTTTTTTGAGGTGTATAAACTAAATGAATAAGTCCAGAGAAGAGCAACCAAACCGTAAAAAAAAGCTATTACTAATAACAGATTTATATCCTCATCGTTATAATCCCGTATGTGGTGTTTTTGTAAAAGAACATGCAAATGAATTATCAAAATATTATCAGGTTAAAGTAATTGCAACATCTTTTCCTTATCCCCTGAAAACTGAGCACAAACAAGAGAAAGATATTGAGATTACTCATATTTTCTTTCCTTCAATAAAATCAATTTTTGTTACTTCTTTTATCACATATCCCCTATTTGCTTTGCCTAAAGTTAAGAACATTATAAAATCTTGGAATCCTGATATAATACAGGTTCACGATTATCATCATATCCCAGAGCTTTTCTGGTTAAAGACCTGGCTGGATCATACTAACTTTCATATTTACTTATATCTTCATAATATTCGCTCTCATCCTGATAGATTAAAAGGTAACCGTCTCATCCCCTTTTATCGGAAAACTTTATTAAAAGCCTTTCGTAACTGGGATCATATCTTTACTGTTAATCCTCGCTTAAAAGATTGGATTCTTCCTTATATGCCAGAGAATAAAATCACAGTAACAGGAAATGGAATATCTCCAACTCCACCCATTCAACCAGAAGAACTTTCATTTATCCGAAATCTCTGTATTCCTGATACTTTTAAGATTATTTCTGTAGGGAATCTTTTGGAAGCTAAGGGTTTTGGCTATCTTATTTTAGCAGTCTATAAACTTCTCCAGAAAGGTTTAAATATACAGTTAGTTATAGTCGGAGAAGGTAAAGACCATCAAAGATTAACAGAACTAATACAAAATTTAAATTTATCTAACAGAGTATTATTAACTGGTGCTATTGAAAATAGCATTCTGAGAAATATATATCCACTTTTTGATCTTTTCGTCCTTGCAAGCTATAGTGAAACTTTTGGTATTGTCTTCTTAGAGGCAATGTATGCAAGTTTACCTGTAATCGGTATCAAAGGAGAAGGAATATATGGACTATTTGAAGAGGATAAAGAGGCTCTATATGCAGAACCTCGTAACAGTGAAGACCTTGCAAATAAAATAGAATTGCTCATAACTCATCCTGAAAAAGCAGCAGCTATTGCCAAGGCTGGACAACAAAAAGTAAGGGAACAATTTATGTTATCGGATCTTATAAAAAAAGTTAGAGAAGTATATGAACAATCATAAGTTATTAATGATTATTAATAGTTTTCCCCCCAAGTGGTGGCAGTGGTGTTCAAAGACCCCTAAAATTTCTGAAATATAGCTGTCACGCAGGCTGGGAAGTACATGCAATAGTTCCTAAAAAACCGACTAATACTATTTTAGACTATAGTCTTTTAGAGGAAATACCAGCAGAAGCTCATATCCACAAAGTTAGAGGGTTGGGCATCAAAACACCTGAATATGCTAAAATTACCAGTACTTGCCTTGAAGAAATTACTCCCCAAAATCCTATTGAAAGACAGTTTTGGCGTCTAATAAAATTCTTTAACGATCTTCTTTTCCCGATAGATAAACAAATCGGCTGTGTCCCCTTTGCCACACATAAAGCTATCCAGCTAATAAAAAAGCATAATATCAAAAATGTCTATATAACAGCTTCTCCCTATTCTTCTTTTTTGACTGGTATTCATCTCAAGAAGAAATTCGGTAATAAAATTTTCTGGATTGCTGATTACCGTGATCCCTGGCAATTTGCAATTTATATAAAGAAAAAATCCTTCCTTTCAGACAAAGATATATTGAAAAAATGGATGAAAAAGTTCTAACAACTTGTGATATGGCAGTTTTTGTATCAGATTCAAACCGAAATAATTATACCCAAAAATATCCCTGGTTAGAATCAAAATCGTGCACTATCACCAATGGTTATGATGAGGAAGATTTTAAGGATGTCAATCTGGTTAGATTTTCTTATCCTACTCTCTTTTATTAGAGAAAATCAAACAAACCGGATTTGAGTTCTATTCTTATGAGGGTTATAAACCACATAAAGAAGCATTAAATTATCTTTGTGGTGCTGATATTAATTTAGTTATGAGAGAGAATAATGAGGAATCCAAAAAAACTCTATCTGGCAAAATCTTTGAACTATTGAGAGCCGGAAGACCCATTCTTTCAGTTGGACCTCAACACTCAGTTATAGCAGATTTAGTTAATGAAACTCAAACTGGTGTTCATGCCTATATAGAAGATCCTCAAGCTATTGCAGAAGCCTTACGTATCTGCTATTCTCGTAGAAATGACCCTCCACCACCCAAGGAAGTTATAGAAAAATATTCCAGAGAGTACTTAACCAAAAAACTTCTCTCGCTTTATCCAGATTCTTGAAAATACATTTCGTCTCCCTGGAGATAAAAAGAATCCCCCAGAACTTATTAATTCCGGGGGGTTATCTTATATTTTTTGGAATATTCTTTATTTAATCATCAGCAATTTACCACTAATCCTATCTTTATCAGCTTCTAACCGATAATAATAGACTCCGCTATCAACTTTCCTACCTTGATTATCTGTACCATCCCAGAAAAGGATAGCATTTCCTATGGCATCAGTTATTGTATTAAATTGTTTCACTAATTGTCCTTTTACATTGTAGACACTCATAAGGGCAGGTACATTACTTTTGGTTTGAATAGAGAAAGAGACATTTCCCATACTGGGATTAGGATATACACTAACTGAAGTAACAGCAGGAACTGCAGGATCATCAATAGCAGTACCTACTACGATAGTAACCACATTGGATGGTTCTGATAGCATCATAGGATTGTTAAATAAAGTGCAAACCCAATATTGATGAGTTCCATTAGGCACTCCCACATCCGAAAAACTTAATATACTGGGATTAGTTATGGTAGAAATGGGTAGTTCATCTCTAAATAACCTATAGCCCACCAGTCCTTTCACATCAAAATAAAGTGGAGGTTCCCAGGTTAATTGCACAGTATTGGGTGGAATATAGGTACCATGAAGATTTCTTGGAGGTGGAAGCTCCTGGATAGGGATAGTAAAAGCACTCATTACAGGGATACCATTCATTCCGTGTTCATCTACAGGCACAACTCTAAAGCCAAGAGGTATATTCAGGTCTTCTTCAGTAGGAGTATAAGTAAGTTGATTAGCTCCTTCAATAGGGTGGGGTTGACCAATCACTCTGTACCATTGATAAATTGAAGAACCTTCTGCATCACCATCTATATCCGAAAATGTATATGATGCGGTAAGCTGTTGATAAATAACGGGAGGACCAGTTATAACCACATTTGTAGCGGTTGGTGCATGGTTTAAAAATCCTGTCCCTGTTAAGGGAATATTAATAACTGGATGATTATAAAGATTACTGGTAATCGTTAAGGTTCCAGTATAAGTTGTTGCTGCAGTAGGAGTAAAGGTCACATCAACCGTTAGTGACTGAGTTCCAGGTATGGTGAAATTGGTGATACTACTGCTAAAGACAAAATTATTTATAGAAATAGTCCCAGTTACAGTTTCAGAAAGAAAATTGGTTATCGTTATAGGTACCGTGGAACTTCCACCAATAAAAGTTTGTGGAAAATCTATATGGTCAACCGATACAGGATATGCACCTACCAATCCAGCAAGAGAATATTTAACACCCTGTAAAATCTCCTTACTGGTCATATTCTGAAGGAAGAATACCATTTCACAATTAGCAATATTCCAAGAAGCATCAGGAGTAAATGTTAAATTGATAGTTGTAGATTCTCCGGTATTTAAATTAACTGGTGTGCCATTTTGGTCGGGAATCATTAAACGATTGACATTCTCTACTGTAGTTTGATTGAACCATACAAATGGGATATTTGATTCTGTCAGGACTGCATGCAATTTAATATTTGTATTAGTATCATCCTCAGGTTTAGTAACTGTAACTGTAACCTGGAATTGATTATTAGATTGAGTTCCCACCGCAGAAATAGTGTAATGTGAAGGAACTTGCATCCGTGCATTTACCTTAGGTAAATAGTTTGAATACATAGAGCTACTATTACTTCCACCTACGGTTGGATTCAACCCATCAAAGAAAGCAGTAGGAAAACCAGATACACCATAAAAACTATTTCTTGCATTAGAATAGACATTGGCAAAACTATCGCCATTATGATTTTTAATTATAGCTACAGGATGACCGTTATTCAAAAGGTCATGGCAACCCATCGCAGCACCAGGGCAATATTGGCACCAGGTGCCTGTAGCAACTTCTACTACGACCAAATTTCTTGGTACAGCATATAGAAAAATACCAGCCCATACTATTAAAAATATTGAAAGAAAGCGTTTCATTGTTCTCTCCTTCCTTTTTGCAAATAATTAGAAATCCAATTTGTTTAAATATAGAATCATCTATTTCTGTCAAGTTTATCCTGCGATTTTCTTTATAATAAATTTGACTGTATATTCTGGACGAGGTCTAAAAGTTCTTCTGGCTTCCTCACCAGATAATCTGGATGATGACGAAGTAGATTTTCTTCTGAGTGAAGTCCCCAAGTTACACTAATAATCTTAACTTTGCTACGATGAGCTGCTTTAATGTCTCTAACTTCATCTCCAATATAAAAAGTGTGGTTTTGATTTAATTTATGTTTTTTTACCTGAGTGCTTATGCTGTTGTGTTTTCCGAGAATTCCTCTGGTCCCTTCAATCCAATCAAAACAATCAAGATTATTACGCTTTAAAAAGTCATTAATATGTTCTGCATCATTAGAACTAATCAAACCTAATATAATTCCCCATTCTTTTAATTTTCTAATTACAGTATCCATTCCGGGACAGGGCAGTAGCTGCGGCATAATTTGTCTATATTCATTTAAGACAGTCATTATAGCCTGAGGTAGTTTGGAAAGAGGAAAATGCAATTTTCGGCAGGCTTTGGGTATAGATAGGTCCCTTAAAGTATTGAAAGTTTCCTGAGAAAGTGGCTCAAAACCATAACTGGGAGCAAGCTTATTTATTAACTGAAAAATGGCTTCAATAGAATTGGCAACTGTTCCATCAAAATCAAAAATTAAAGCGAGGTTCATAGATTTCCTCCTTTTAATTTTAGCACCATACTATATGCGCTATTTGCACTTATCCTGAATCTATTCGCTACCATTTGAGCTATTGTTTTTGAACTTAAACCTTGTCCAAGAAGTTCTTCTATATATTGATTTATTTCAGTCCTATCTATTTGTTCAGAACGCTTATTACCTTCAATAACAATTACGAATTCACCCTTTTCTTTTATATTATAATTCGTGATAATATCCTGAATATTGCCTCTAATAAACTCTTCATATATTTTAGTAATTTCTCGTGCAAGGCAGATTCTTCTATTGTCAATATATTCAGAGAGTTCAGTTAAAGTTCTTTTTATCCTGTGAGGTGCTTCATACAAAATAACAGTGTGTATAGAGTTTTTAATGAGAGACAGTTTTTCTTTTCTATGTTTGGCAGTTAGAGGTAAAAATCCTAAAAAGAGAAAACTTTCAGTATTAAATCCAGATGCTGTTAAAGCAGGAATGATAGCAGTAGCACCAGGTAGTGGGATAATATTTATTTGATGGTCAATAGCTTCTTGAACCAGTAAAGAAGCAGGATCGGAGATTCCTGGACTTCCTGCATCTGAGACAACGGCAATATCCTTGCCCTGTTCCAAAAGTTCAAGAATCTCCGGTATACGCTTCTTTTCGTTATATTTATGCAGACTAATAAGTCTGCCTGATTTTATCTGATAATGCGAGAGAAGTGAACGCGTAATGCGCGTGTCTTCTGCAGCTATAATCTCAACCTTTTGCAGGATTTCCAGTGCTCTCAGGGTTATATCTCTCAAATTCCCAATCGGAACTGGAACAAGATAGAGATTGCCTGCTGGCAAAGTTACTCCTTAAATAAGATTTAATTCTTTCCCAACTTTTTTGAAAGCTGTTATAGCTTTATCTAAATCTTGTCTATTGTGAGCAGCAGAAAGTTGAACCCGGATGCGAGCTTTGCCTTTGGGAACTACTGGATAAACAAAACCTATAACATAGATTCCTTCATCCAGTAACATATCTGCCATCTTCATTGCTAAGGGCTCATCATAAAGCATCACCGGGACAATTGCCGTATTACCTTCTACAATATCAAAACCTGCTTTGGTCATCTCTTCACGAAAATACTTGGCATTATCCCAAAGTCTATCTCTCAGTTGAGAAGAACCGGATAACATATCTATCACTTTCAGGCTGGCACCAATTATAGCTGGAGCAAGAGAGTTGGAGAATAAATAGGGACGACTTTTCTGCCGAAGAGTTTCTATTATTTCTTTACGGCCAGTTGTGAATCCACCATTACCACCACCCATAGCTTTACCCAGAGTACTGGTTAAAATATCTACCCGATCCTGAACTCCAAAATATTCCGGAGTTCCACGACCGTTGGGTCCAATATAACCTGTGGCATGCGAATCATCAACCATTACTAAGGCATCATATTTATCTGCCAAATCACAAATTTCCGGCAACTTTATCATATCACCATCCATAGAAAACACACCATCAGAGCAAATTAAACGATATTTCATATTCTGAGTTTGTTTCAGAATGTTCTCAAGTTCTTCCATATTGGAATGTTTATAACGAAATCGTTGAGCTTTGCAAAGACGGACACCATCTATAATAGATGCGTGATTAAGTTCATCCGAAATAATAGCACATTCTTCATCCAGAATCGGTTCAAAAAGACCACCATTGGCATCAAAACAAGCTGCGTATAAAATAGTGTCTTCAGTGCCTAAAAATTCAGATATCTTGTGCTCTAAATCCTTATGAATTTGCTGAGTTCCACAAATAAACCGAACAGATGCCAAACCATAACCCCAATCATTCATAATATCTTGAGCTGCCTTGATAACCTCAGGATTATTGGCTAATCCAAGATAGTTATTGGCACAGAAATTCAAGACAGTTTGACCGGTGCTGACCCGAATGGAAGCACCCTGAGGTGTGGTTAATATCCGTTCATTCTTATAGAGACCCTTTTCTTTTAGTTCCTCCAGCATATTTTGTAAATCTGTTTTCATTTTGCCAAACATGGCAAACCTCCATGGTTTAGTTTTAATTTTATATTACAATTTTTGAAATTCACTATTCAGTCAATAAAAAAGCTAAAACATATCGGACTCAAACGAGCTATTATTGAATTATCTATAGATTAGATACAATTTACCCTTTCTTAGTAACCTATGGGTAATCTCTACTTAGATAACTTATAAGGAATGAGATTTTCTTTTGAGTTAGAAAAAAAGCTCCCCAAATCTGGAGAGCTTTAAGTATGGTGCAGAAGGCGGGACTCGAACCCGCACACCCATTACAGGCACAAGATCCTTAGTCTTGCGTGTCTGCCAAGTTCCACCACTTCTGCATAAATTTATTTCTTTAAATCTTCTGTTGTTTTCTGAGTTGAAGAAGAACCATCACTTGCTTTGGTCTCAGTCTGTTCATTATTACCTGGTATTGTGGTCACTGACTTATTTGTCTTTGATTCTGTACCAGCTGGGGCTTTGGAGGTTTCACCAAATTGTTCTTCTAATATCTTAGGAGCTTTTGCCTGATTTGTCTTTGTCACTTGAAAAGCCAGAAAAAGTGATGAAATGACAAATAAGACACCTAAAATCTGAGTCCATTTCCTTAAAAATTTGGAAGCTCCACTACCTCCAAAGACATTCATTGCTGCTCCACCTAAATTGGCATCCAGACCACCTTTGGATGTTTGAGCTAAAATCACAAATACCAGTGCAACACAGATTACGATATGAATGACCAAAGATACAGTATATAAGACCATTCTTTTTTCCTTTTCTATTTAAAAAATCCTAATTTTTTTCTTTATTTTATTTCCTCCATTTTTGTCAATCATAAAATCCTATTTAATTCCTACTACATTTGAAATTTCAGTGAGTTAAAAAAAATTATCCATTTAACAGAGTAATAAAATAAGAGTTTTATATCTTATAAGGAGATATGTATTTTATTTTTTTGTTTTAGCGCACTGAAAAATAACTATAACCTAAATATTTTTAATCTATTTGGAAATCCTTCTAAAAATTCACCATAAAATTATTGACAATGTTTCTAAAGAAAATTGTAATGAAAAAATATGAGGTATTTATGGAATTCATTTTACCTGATGGAAAAATTTTAGAACTGGAGCAAGTCCGTAAGGTCTCCAGGATTCGTGATTTGGGTTTAGAAAAGGACTCTATTGAATATAGTAAGATAGCTTTTGAGATTCATTTAAAGGGTCATAAAATAATAGAGGTAGGTGAACGCTATCATTATGCTGATTGGGCTGAAAAATTGAAGAAATTAACCACGATTAGAAATAATTTGATTAACGCTCTAAAAGAGGCAGGAATACAATTTGAAGAGGAGTAAAAAACTTAATTATTAGTGTTAATAAGAAGGAAGGGCAGGAAAACCATTTTCCTCTATTTTTTAGCTAAAGAAACGATTTTATCTACTAATTCTGGAAAGTTTATTCCAACTGCTTTTGCTGCCATAGGAGTAAGGCTTAAATCTGTCATTCCTGGAAGAGTATTAACTTCCAGAAAATAAGGTTTATTTCCATCATAGCGAAAATCAATTCTAGCATATCCTTTTAACCCCAAAACCTTCCATAATCTTTCGGCATAAAGTTGAATAAGCTGAGAAACTGATTCTTCTACTGGTGCTGGACAAAGATATTCAGAATGACCTTTACTGTATTTATTATTAAAGTCATACCAGCCATTTAAAGGTCTAATTTCTATTAAGGGTAAGGCTTTCCCATCAAGAACTGTTGCGGTTAATTCTTTCCCGGGAATGTATTGCTCTAAAAGGACGCTATCAGAATAAGTTAAAGCAAGTTTTACGGCTTCCTTCAACTCAAATAATTTTTCTACTATACTTATACCCACGGAAGAACCACTGTCATTTGGTTTAACTATTATAGGCAGTCCAAGTTTTGCCTCTATAGCGGAAAAATCATTTGGATCCTGATAATCATTTAGTAAATCTTCCCTCATAAGTATATATTCAGGAGCCGGAATACCTTCATCTAAAGCCATAAGCTTTGAAACATATTTATCCATGGTGAGGGTGCAAGCTTTAGGACCAGAACCGGTATATTTAAAACCTGCAAGAGAAAGAGCCGCTTGTAATTCACCATTTTCACCTGTACCACCATGAAGACCAATAAATACAATGGAAATCTTCTCTGTTCTAAGTTTGCTGATTAAGGAATAAAAATCAGAATAATCAGCTGGATCAAGTTCTATAACCTCATATCCTTTTTCTCTCAAGGCTTTTGCAATGGCTTCACCACTTCTCAAAGAGATTTCTCTTTCGGGAGAAATTCCACCTTCTAAAACTGCTATTTTTTCCATAATTTCTCTCACTTTTCTATTATAAAAAACAACTCTAATTTAAATCCCATTGCCGCTTTAAATCGTGCGACATCAGGATTATTTCCACCACAAAAATCTATCTTATCAAATCTTCCCCTTAGACTTTCTATGAAAGTTAGATAATGAACAACGCTGGCACCATTTTTCATCTCTTCAGGAAGAGTGCTTAACATAATTAGATATGCTCTATCATCTTCTTTTCCACCCAATACTAAGCTTGAACTTACAACTTTTCCCTCTCTTCTAAGGTTGAATTGAGAAAGTATTTGATGCTGATATAAATCCTCCATCCATTTTTGAAATGCACGATAAGATAACCCTAAATCTTTATTTAGCCGTTGATATAATATCTTGAGCAAATGGATAAACTCTTCTGGAAGGAATTGCTCATCCAACTGATAATTATAAATGGACGCTTTGCTTAATTTCGTTTTCTCATCATATAAGAGTTTTAGTGGTTCCTGAAAATCATAGGTAAAGGTATAGAGCGGTTTTGCTTTATAATTTTTCCAAGTGAAACCTCTAACATCATAGTTTTCTGGCATTAGTTTGAATTTCATCTTTTTATAATGAGCTTTCAACCATATTGCTATGTCGGAACTGATATTAAGTTCATCCAGCAGTCTACGATTTTCTCCCTTTTTTCCTAAGTTGTAAAACCATAGTCCTTGATAATAAGAACTTGTAGGACAAATAAGATAACTGATTCCCAATTTTTTCTTTTCATAGAGGGGCATAACTGCCTTTATCTCATCACCTTTATAACAGACAAGTTGTTTGGCTTCACAGTTATGAAGATTTTGGACTGCTAACATAAAATCCGGATTTATCCATAGAGGACAAAAGGACAGACCTTCTTTACTTGGAAAACGTGCTACAATATTATATTTGGACTTACTCATATTGCATTATCCTTTATTCAAAAAAGCAGATATAAGGTAAAGAAAACTTAGAGTACGACGGTTAATTAAATTTTCTCTCAAAGAATAAAACTCCTGGATAAATAGGAATGGATTATTCAATTTTCCCCATCCTATTTTTAGTCTATAACTTAATGAAAATCAATATAATATAATCTATTTAATCATTTTAGAGAACTTGCTTTAATCGTCAATAAAAAAACTGTTAATAAATGTATTTCATCTTTTGTATTGACCAAAATACGCTTATATTATCTATGGATATATTATAATAAATGAGGTCCTTATGAGAGGAAAAGTTAAATGGTTTAACAAGAATAAAGGTTATGGTTTTATAATCACGGATGATAATAAAGAATACTTTGTACATTGGAAATCTATAGTAACAAATTCACCTCGGGAACTTAAAGTTCTGGAACAAGATGAAGAAGTTACCTTTGATTTAATGGAAACTGATAAAGGCACTCAAGCCATTAATATCATTCGTGTTAATTCCTAAGCCAAAATTCTGTTAGCATAATTCTCAGGGGCAAAAGAGTATATCTTCTGCCCCTGAATTTTATCCTATGCCTTTTTTACCTATCAATCTAAAAGAAGCCAGAGCTCGTGGATGGGATGAGCTGGATATTATAATTGTTACCGGTGATGCCTACATTGACCACCCAAGTTTTGGAGCAGCTATAATTGGAAGAGTCCTGGAAAAAGCTGGTTTTCGCGTGGGAATTCTACCACAACCTAATCCTGAAAAAGATGAGGAGTTTCTGGCTCTTGGTATTCCCCATCTCTTTTTCGGAGTTACTGCTGGCAATATGGATTCTATGGTAAGCAATTACACTGCTCAAAGAAAAAAGAGAAACAATGATGCCTATAGTCCTGACGGCATTTCTGGGTTGAGACCAGACCGGGCAAGTTTAGTCTATACTAATATTCTTAAAAGAATAGCTAAGAACACTCCTATCGTTTTGGGTGGCATAGAAGCTTCTTTAAGGCGAATAGCTCATTACGATTTCTGGCAAAATAAAATACGTGCCAGTCTTTTAGCTGATACTAAAGCTGATATTCTGGTTTATGGTATGGCTGAAAGAGCTATTCTTGCCATTGCTAAAGCATTACAAGAAGGAAAAAGGATTTCTGAACTTACCGATATTGCAGGAACTACTGTTTTTAGTAAGCAACCTCCTGAGGCTGATGAAATTATTCTTCCAGATAATATCGCTTGTCAGGATAAATTCACCTTTCATCAGATGACCCATATTTTTGAAGAGAATTATTTATCCAGAACCATCTATCAATTAAATGGCAATCGCTGGATAAAACATAACCCTCCAGCAGAATCTTTAACTCAAAAAGAGATGGATGAATTATATTTACTTCCTTTTGAATATGCTCCCCATCCCATTTATAAAGAACACAAGATTCCAGCTTATGAACAGATAAAGGATTCTTTAACTGCTCATAGAGGTTGTTATGGAGGCTGTAGTTTTTGTGCCATTGCAGTACATCAAGGAAGAAAAATAAGCTGGCGTTCTTCTGATTCTCTGGTTCAAGAAATAAAGAATATTACTGTGAAAAGAAAGCATAAGATGACTATTACTGATGTGGGAGGTCCAAGTGCTAATATGTATGCTTCCTTTTGTTCTCTGGATTTTCCTTCTTTTTGCAAGCGCTCTTCTTGCATCTATCCATCAATCTGTCTAAATTTAAATCTTGCTCAAGAAGAACAATTAAAAGTACTTTCTATTCTTGAAAACCTACCACAAGTTAAATCTGTATTTATCTCTTCAGGCATCAGACACGATCTTGCTATTCTTTCTCCTCAATATATAAAAGCTTTAACCCTAAAATATACCAGTGGAAGATTGAAACTTGCACCAGAACATTGTGTCCCCAAAATCTTGAGATTAATGCAAAAACCCGATACTTCTTCCTTTGAGAAGTTTTCTCAGATTTTCTTTTCCACTTGTGAAGAAGCAGGAATAAAAAGACAAATTGTCCCCTATCTTATTGTTGGACATCCAGGTTCCACCATTCAGGATGCTTATAAATTGCGGGATTGGCTAAAAAAGCATAATTTAAAAGTGGAACAGGTGCAAGAATTTACTCCTACTCCTATGACATTAAGCACCTGTATGTATTATACTGGCTTAAATTATTGGACTGGTAAACCGGTGTATATCCCTAAACCGGGTGAAATCAGAAAGCAAAAAAATATCATTCTTAGCTTATTTAAATAATTTATATCATAAATTTATATAATCCCAATTTATTTTTCTATACTTTCTCTAACTTATTGCAAATTAATATGATTACGAACCCTATAATCTCTTTCAGCCATAAGTATGTGTTGCTTTAACCAAAATAAGAATTATTATTTTACTTGACAATAATATCATTGAAGATAGTTGGATTTATATGAGGTAATGAATGAAGAAAAATTTGCTGCTAACGGTCGGGTTTATCTTTTTCTGCATAATGGCAGGTGCTACTTCTATATACAATATTCAATATACCAATAGCCGTGGTGCAGATAATAGTTACCCCTCACCTTATCTGGGTAAACAGGTTACCGTGGAAGGAATTGTGACTGCTGTTAATTTCAATGGAGAAGGTTATTTCCTTTCGGAACCAGTTAGTGGAGCCTGGAGGGGAATTTATGTATTGGATACAGAGCATAAACCTAAAAGAGGAAATTACTTGCAAATATCCGGGGAAGTAGCAGAATACTTTGGAATGACCTGTATTCGCAATTTGAACTCATACCGGGTCTTGGACCAACATCGCAGTTTACCCACTCCCGTAATTATCAATACCAACCAGTTAACTAATCCCTTAGAAGCTGAAGCTTATGAGGGAGTATATGTCCGTCTTGTAAATGTATCTGTCTCCAGTATCAAAAGTAAAAATGGAAAGTTTATGGTTAATGATGGAAGTGGCCCCTGTAGTGTGTCACTGGGAAATTTTGGGACTAAAACAAATTTACCCGCTTTAGGCACACAGTTTCTTCAAATATCTGGTATTGTAACTTTTTCTTATGGAGAGTATACTCTCAATCCTATAAGTTCTGATGACCTGCAAATTCAACAACCTGTTTACATTCAGACTCGTAGCTGGGGCTCTATCAAATCATTATATAAATAAAATTTAAGGAGTATAAAAAATGAAAAAATTCTTTAAGAATACACTTATCGTCGCAGGTGTAGCACTGGCTGCTCATTTTGGCGTTAAAGCTTATAAACGTATTAATGGAGTTATAAAGCTTTCAAAATCGCTCGGTGATTTCTTGAATAATGTCTATGGAGTTAAGCCTAAGATAAGTATTAATAGCGGAATAAATACTATAAATGCCAACAATATCAAAGTAGAATTCCCGCAAGAGATCCTGGATAAATACACTGATATTGAAACTACTATCCGTGAGTATATTGATGATTTTTATCCTGAACTCGCTAAAACCAAAATCAATATTGAAATCCAACCTTTAAGCGAACAGGAAGGCGAGAACATTAATGTAGAAGTGGAACCTGAACCAGCTGACTAAAAAATTAATAATTCAAAAATCCTAATTTTTGCACCCGTGTCTTTTTGATGCGGGTTTTTTTGTGGATTGAGTTTCATTATTTTATAGACATCAATATATGATGATAGAATATAATTATATATCCTAATGTGTAAAAAGGTAAATGAGAGATAACTACTTTATTTAGAGTTATTTATCCTTGATTATTGTCCTTCTTGACCTATCTGTTTATTTTTAAGGCAATTACAGCTTCTTCCTTAGCTCTCCCTTGGCTCTTTCTTAGCTCTTTAGCTAAGTGAAAGATAGGAGCGAGCTAACATAGCAATTTAACCTTTATAATTATTTGATAACATTAACTTTAATAAATCATTTCTATCATAAAAAAGAAGGTTATGTCTTCAAAAGTGGTGTAAAATTGGTAAGGCTGAAGGAGAAAAAGGTTGAGCCAAAATCAACTCATTGTTTTGTTGGGAACAAATAAAATAAAAAACACAAGGAGAAGAAACATGGCTCAACCCAAGAGAAAGAAAGATAATTATGAGGAATTAGTCAAGTTAATTCGTCAAATATCACCGGTTAATTTACAGAGGTTACTGGAGTTTGCCATAGGTGAGTTTATGGAGGTAGAGTTAGATGAGAAGATAGGGGCCAAGTCCTATGAGAGGAGAGAAGGACGGAATAACTACAGGAATGGTTATCGGGTGAGGAAAGAGCCCTTAAAGACAGGTTTAGGGGATTTATGGATAAAGATACCTAAGTTGAGAGCGGGGAGTTATTATCCCAGTATTTTAGAGCACTATAACAGAATAGATAGGGCTTTAGTAACAGTAATTTGCGAGGCTTATTATGCTGGGGTATCGACTCGTAAGATGGAGGATATATTTCACCAGATTGGCATGGCAAATATAGATCGCAATGTTGTAAGCAGGTGTGCTCAAGAGATAGATGAGCAAGTAAAGATATGGAAAGAAAGGACACTAGATGATAATTATGTGTATATATGGTTGGATGCTGTATACACCAGGGTCAGGGAAGAAGGGAAGGTGGTATCCACAGCAGTATTAATAGCTACAGCCTTAAGAGAAGATGGACATAGAGATATATTGGGATTTCATTTAGGGAATAAAGAGAGTTTCTATAATTGGAAGGTATTTTTACAGAGTCTTAAGGAACGAGGTTTACAACATAGTGAGCTCTGGATAAGTGATGACCATGAGGGATTAAATAAAGCGCTAATGGAGTGTTTTCCCGGTCAATTACATCAGCGTTGTCTGGTGCATTGGATGCGTAATACTTTAGGTAAGGTACAAAAGTCAGAGCATAGCTGGTTGATACCGTTATTAAAGAGTGTGGTTAATGCTAGCACGGAAGAGATGTTTAATTTTGCCTGGAGGCATCTCCTGATAGTAGCGGAAGTAAAAGGTAAATATAAGCTTAGAGAATGGTTAGAGGAGAGCTATGATGAGATAAGTACCTATCTGAATTTTCCTCCTGAGCATTGGATGAAGATAAAGTGTACCAATGTATTAGAGCGATTAAACGAGGAGTTAAGGAGGAGAGAAAGATGTATCCGGATATTTCCCAACGAGAATAGCTGTAATAGGTTAATGGGGGATATATTACAAAAGTATTCTGAGGAATGGACAAGTGGGAGGATCTATCTTACTAATCCCTTAGAGAAGATTAGAGCATACCGAGAAGAGAAGGAGAGTGGAAATTTAGATCCAGGTGTTTTGGAGCCCTGCTCCGCTAGCTCCGCAGGGCTCCAAAACATCACAGATAGAGAGCTAAATGAGAAAGAGATTGACAATAAATCTGAGTTTAATAAACAATATAATCGTTCCCAAAATCTTAAATATAAGGTAAAAGTAAAACTCTAAAATGTTCCTATATAAATTACAAAACAATGAGTTGAATTTTACACCACTATTTGAGACTCAACTAAAAAGAAGTTTGGATTATCCAAACTTCTTGATTTAATATTATTTTACTTTGTATAAAATTATCTAATTTCTATGTCCCAGGTTTTAGAAATAGAGATCCCGCACCCCTTTTTCCATCTGCTCCAATTTGTTTTTAACTGCTTGTTTCATATTTTCATCTTCAATTTGTTTTAGTTCTCGGTCTATTAACTCAAAACCAATTTGCCTTGTCCGCTCCGAAGCATAATCATAAAGATATTCAGCAAAAGTTAGTAAAGCATTAGGAGTGCAAAACCTTTTTACAAATCCGGGAATGGCAAATTCCATAAAATGTTCACCTGTCCTCCCAGCACGATAACAACTGGTGCAAAAGGAAGGAATATAACCCTCTTGCGCCAGTTCATATATTACATCATCCAGACTGCGTGTATCCCCTAAAACGAACTGACTTTTCTTTCTTGATTCCTCATCCTTGGCACTGTAATCGCCTACTCCTATACTGGATCCTGCATCTATCTGGGAAATACCATAACGAATTGCCTCATTACGAAGTTCTGCTTCTTCTCTCGCAGTTAAAATCATACCTGTGTAAGGAACACTCAATCGGATAATAGCTATTAACTGCTTAAAATCTTCATCTGGAACCTTGTGAGGTGGATTTTCCGTAAATTCTGTACCAATAGCTGGTTCTAAACGAGGAAAAGAGATAGTGTGTGGTCCCACTCCAAAGGTTTCTTCCAGATGAATAGTGTGATAAAGCAGTCCCATCACTTCAAACTTCCAGTTATACAAACCCATTAAAGCACCGATACCAAGGTCATCTATTCCCGCTTTCATCGCTCGATCCAGTCCATATAAACGCCAAAGAAAATTGCTTTTAGGACCTCTCGGATGCAATGTTTTATAAGTCTCTTGATGATAAGTCTCCTGAAATATCTGATAAGTACCAATTCCCACAGATTTCACAATCCTGTAACCTTCTATATCCAAAGGAGCTGCATTGATATTCACTCTACGAATCTCGCCCTTTCCAAATTTTGTGTCATAGACAGTTTGAACAGTTTGAGCGATAAAATCTGGAGAGTATTTAGGATGCTCTCCATAAACCATAATCAATCTCTTATGCCCTTTTGATTCCAGAGCTTGCGTCTCCTGCACTAATTGTTCGTGACTTAATGTGGCTCTAATACATTCTTTATTGGAACTTCTGAAACCGCAATAAACACAATCATTAACACATTCATTTCCCACATAAAGCGGTGCAAAAAGCACTATCCGATTTCCATAAATGGTCTTTTTAAGCTCATGCGCTCCTTCTCTGATTAATTGTTTCAATTCAGGGTCGCTCACATTAAGCAGAGCTGCTGTCTCTTCTGGTGCAAGCCTGTTCTTCTCCAGGCTTTTAGCAATAATCTCTCTTATTTGAGATTCGGAAGGATTCTGCTCGCTTTGAAGCAACTCCTCAATCTTTTCCGTTGGTATAAAGGACTCCAGTCCTTCAGTATCTATATTCATTTTAACTCCTTTTTATCATACTTTTAAAGTCATAGTCTTTACTTTAACAGACTCAATCTGACCCAATTTTCCTGCAAAAGAACCCAGGATATCCAGATTGGCTTCCATAATCAAAAAAATGACGGACACATTTCTATCCCGCATAGGATAACCCACCCTTAAAAGAATATAGGAAGCATGTTGATGAATAAGTTCGGAAACGGGATTGAATGCCTTCTCCCTATCTTCTATTACAATAGTGACAATGTGCCTCTTTTCATCCATATAACTATCCTTTATAATTCATTTGCCTGGGATGAAGGATGATTGTAAAAGGAGTTTTGCTCTTTTCTTACCACCCTTGATGCCGGAACTTATCCCTCATCTCAGGTCTTTATTTAATATAATATTTATCTTACCCTTTCTGGCAAGATATTTCTTAAGAAAATCAATACTGCGCTGATTCTATATCCTATAAAAACTATCACTGGAAATGTAATCAATTTTGACAAACAAAATCTGCTCCTGCATAAATAACATTCTCTTTAACCTCAAATTCCAGTTCCGGAAGCATAATTAGACGATAGATGTTTTGATATTTTTTCTGAAGATTTAAATAGGTTATTTTCTGGTCTAATTCTCTAAGTAACATATCTGGTTTAATGTTTTTCCCCCATTTTGCTTCACCAATAAGTAGATTTTGACCGTCATCAGACTCAGTTATAATATCAATTTCAATTGGCTTATCAGGTTTGGACTGTTGCCACCATCTTTGAGCAGGAAGAAATTGTATGTTTTTTACCTTTAAATTAATTACACTTTGTCTACATAGTTCTTCCCAGGTTTCCGAAACATAGACTTGCCATCTTTTTTTTATTTCCTTCTCTACCACATCAATAAGCCGACTGTTTAAAATGGATTGATTGGGAACAACAAAGGTAAAGAAAAATCTAATAAGAGGGTCATCTAATCTATAAAGTGTTTTTTTATTATTCTTGAAATTTTCACCCCAGCACAATTCCCTTTTTACATAACCTGCATCAATTAAGACTTGCAATGACCTACTAAGGCTGGTGGCTGGTTTATTTAATCTACCAGCAATTTCTGAAAGTTTATTACAACCCAGCCCTATTAATGAAGCTATGCTAATTGGCTGAACTGCACCACTTAAATCATCCATAAAAAGTCTCAAAGGCTCTTCATATAAAATACCATAGGGATTAAGAATAGCTTCTCTAATCGCTTCAAATAAACTATTATATTCAGTTCTAACCTCCCAATACCTTGGTATCCCACCCCAGACCGAATATTCCTCAATTGCTTGAATGGATGTTAGATTCAGTATTTGTTTCAACCACTTGCATTTTAGGGGCTGAAGTTTAATAATTCTATTTGCTCGTCCAAAAAGAGGGGAACTTTTCTCCAGAAATGTGCTATACATCATCTGCTGTAAACTGCCACAAATAATTAAATGAAAATTCAAATTCTGCTTTAAATCAATAATCTTTTGGAGTACACTTGGTAATTCTGGTGCACTTTTCACTAAATTAGGAAATTCATCAATAATAATAGTAGCCTTTTTAGATAGTTGCCTATTTATCTGTTCAAAAAAGGTATACCAATCAGGGTACAAAACATTATTAAACCCTGGAATTAATTTCGCTACCTGAACAGCGAAAAAATTCCTCTGAATATCGGAAGTATTAATATCAGCAAGATAATAGATACAATTTGCAGGTTTAAGTTTTTGCAATAAGGCACTCTTGCCAACCCTTCTTCTTCCATATATTACAATTAATTGACTTTCTTTTTTACTTAATTCCTGTTTAATTAAGCGTAATTCTTCTTCTCTATTTACAAATTCCATCTTAAAAAACCTCCTTACTTCGTTATGTTACCATTATTATTTATTCATTATGTTTGTCAAACATTATGTTTATCAAACATAATATTCCTAAGAATAATGTTCTATTCTCCTATAATTTACTTATTCTCTTTTCATTCATTACTAAGCTATATTAGTTCATATAAATTATGCACCTAAGAGAATGCGATATTTCACTAATAACTTTAATAACATCTATTTATAAAAGTAAAATCATCTAACTCTTTAAAATTGAAATGATTGATAAATCACTTGACGGAAAGAGGGTTATGGAAAAAATTCCACATAATAACCCCCAAATCAAAAAAAGCATATAGTATGAGGAGGTAAATTGAGTAATTATTTTATGGAGACTCACCACCATGAATGGATTTTGACCAATAAGCTTGGTGGTTATGCTTTAGGAACAGGAAATCTGATAAATCAGCGTAAATATCATGGACTTTTGATAGCCAGTGACAAAGATTTTCAACGCTATCATCTGGTTGCAGGAATGGAAGAAAGATTAGAATGGCGCGGTCAAACTCTGTATTTAGATAGTAATAATTATAGCAACTGTATCTATCCAGAAGGATTCTTATGCCTGGTCAAACCCTGGTTGCGTCCTTATCCTATATTTCTTTATTCCGCTTTACCTCATCAAAATGATATCCTTATACTCAAAGAACTTATGATGGATGAAGATAGCAATACTATCCTGGTAAAATACACCAATTTGGGACATCATAAACTGCATCTCACTTTGCTCCCAAAATATACTATGACCCCACATCACGAACTTAATGCTCCAGGAAGTCTGGATAGGGAAGTCTTTGATACAGAATTCAATAATATAGATGATAAATGTTTCTTTAATGTAGTCCGTCCCAGCAATGGTTTAAGGGTTTTTGGATGGATGGATAAAGGAGAGGTTGATTATAAAAGATTAACTTACTACAATGTTTTTTACCCCTGGGAAGTTATGAGTGGTTATGCAGGTATAGGAGATCAGATAGCATTTTTTGAATTGAACTTTTCTTTAGCTATAGGAGAAAGCCGATTCCTAATTTTTTCTGACCAGCCAATCAAAAATCCAGAAAAGCTGATTAATTCAATTGAAAAGCGTTATGCTTCTCTTCCTAAACCTAAAGATTATCCTGCCGTTCCAGATAAAGATGATACTCTTATCAGTAAACTTGATTTTGAAGATAATTTCCTCTTCTCTTATGAGGAATATATAAAGATTCTGGAATTTGCTCTGAAAGATTTCATATCCAATAATGATATTGTTTCCGGTTATCCTTTTTATGGTCCCTGGGGTAGAGATACAATGATTGTTCTGAATACCCTCCTTCATATGCCCAATTATCTTGATTTAGTAGAAAAGATACTGAATAAATATAAGAACCAAATGCAAGATGGTTTAATCCCTAATATGCTCAAGGAATCAGGAAGAAATACCAATTACGATACGGTTGATGCCACTCTCTGGTATGTTATCCTACTTTGGAAACTGGGAAAATACAAACAGGATATAGCTTTCTGGAAGAAAAGTATTCAGGTTATAGAAGAAGTGCTGGACTATATCCTAACCAATACTAAATATCCCTTCTTTATCAGAGAAGATGGATTAATAGAGCTCAAGGAAGAATTTGCTCATGCCACATGGATGGATGTTCGCATTGATGGAAGAGCAGTAACCCCTCGGAATGGTGCACCTGTGGAAATTAATGCACTTTGGTATAATGCTATCTGTTGCTATGCATCTATGTGTGAAGAATATACTAAATTATCTGGCATATCCTATCCACCTCAAGAAAATGTGATAAAGCTTAAAGACCTGGTATACCAATCTTTCCAAAAATTCTGGATCAATGGCTATCTGGCAGACAGATTATTAGGAGATGAACCCGTAGAAGAAATTAGACCCAACGCTGTTATTGCCTTAAGTCTTCCCTGGCAATTGATAGATAAAGAGAAGATGGAACAAGTTTGGCAAGTTGCCTATAACGAACTTTACACACCTTATGGACTGCGCACTTTAAATCCAAAGAATTTCCGTTTCCGTAAGAAATATTATGGAACTCAGAGAGAAAGAGACCTTGCTTTCCATAATGGCAGCGTTTGGGCATGGCTTTTAGGTGCTTTCTGTGGTCTCTATCTTAAAATTCATAGAGACACGATGTCTGATCAAGAATTAGCAGAAAAACTGGGAGAATTCATTTCCACTTTCCGATATAGCTTTATGAGAGGTCATATTGCCACTATAGCAGAAGTCTGGGATGGTGATCACCCCCATTTTCCCAAAGGTGCACCAGCAAAAGCTATCAGTGTGGCTGCATTATATAATATAGAATCCTATATAGCTACTTTAAAAGGTATCATCACTCCTCTTCAAAAGAAACCAGTAACCAGAAAGAAAACATTGCAAAGGAAAAGAAAATGAAAGTCTTAATGTTCACCTGGGAATTTCCCCCTTTAATTGCTGGCGGTTTAGGAATGGCTTGCTATGGAATGGTTCGTGCCCTTCTTGGTCTTGGTATAAAAGTTGATCTTGTCCTTCCTACTAAAGAATTAGTGTATTTTCCTTTAAGAGAGCCAGACGATGTTGACAAACTTCCAGCTGTATTCCTGGACCCCAAAAAACATACAGAATATATCAGTCATAAATTCCTAAATATAGAAGAACGTCTGGATTATATTGGCGTAACTGTCCATCCTGAAACCTATCTTCAATTGGGTGAAGTCCAAAAATTTGTTAAAGCCATCAAAAAAGAATATCAAAGAGAAAGCATAACTCAGGAAGAAAGAGAAATCTGGGAAGAACTTACTGCTCATCTAATGGGTGATGAAGATATCTTTAAAAAAGTGCAAGAGTATACTATACGTGCCGAAAGATTCGCTCGCGAACTGGATTTTGACCTAATACATGCGCATGATTGGTTAACTTATCCTGCGGGTATGCTTGCGCGTAGTATATCAGGAAAACCATTAATTGTTCATATTCACGCTACAGAATATGACCGTGCTGGAGGTCCTGGTGATGAACGTGTCCACCGAATTGAAAGAGCTGGAATGATGTATGCCGATAGAGTTATTGCCGTCTCACAATATACTGCTCAGATGGTGATGTCTCATTATAGAATAGATACGGCTAAAATCAGTATTGTGCACAATGCTTTTTCTGTCTCTGATGAATATCATAGAACTAAAAAACGCATTTTCAAAGGACCGACTATCCTTTTTCTCGGAAGGATAACCCTTCAAAAAGGTCCAGATTATTTCTTAGAAATGGCAAGTAAAGTCCATAAAGTCCACCCTGAAGCTCATTTTATTATGGCAGGAACAGGAGATATGGCACGAGAACTACTCTATAAATCAGCTGCTAAGAAATTGGGAAATAAATTTCTCTTTACTGGTTTTTTGAATAGGCAACAGGTGGAAGATATCCTTCGCGCTTCTGATATCTTTGTGTTGCCTTCTGTTTCCGAACCTTTTGGAATTTCACCTCTGGAAGCAATGGCTTTTGGAGTGACGGCAATTATCTCCAAACAATCTGGAGTCTCAGAAGTGGTTAATCATGCCTTTAAAATAGATTACTGGGATGTAGATTTAATGGCAGAAACAGTTAATCATCTGATTGAAAATCCAGATCTTTGCCGCAAAATCGGTTTAGAAGGTATGGAAGAAGTTAATAAAATCCACTGGAATGATTCAGCTGAAAAGATTCGTCAAATCTATTCTTCTACTCTTTCTGAATATTTAAAAAGTAATCCCTAATAGGTGATAAAATGTTATATGTAGTATTTTACTTTCAAGTGCATCAACCCTATCGTTTGCGTCATTTAAATGTATTAGATATTGGTAAAGGTGTAGATTATTTTGATGAACATCTGAATAGTCAGATTATGCGTAAAGTCACTGAAAAGTGCTACCTTCCTACTAATAAACTGCTACTTGATTTAATTCATAGATATGAAGGTCAATTTAAAGTAGCCTTTTCTTTAACCGGAACAGCTATTGAACAGATGAAAGCTTATAGTCCTGAAGCCCTGGATTCATTTAAGGAATTGGTAAATACAGGTTATGTGGAACTATTAGGAGAGACTTACTATCATTCTCTTGCTTTCTTGTTTGATACCAATGAGTTCTTAGATCAAGTAGCTATGCACCGAGATTTAATGAAAAGTGAGTTCGGTTATTACCCTGAAACCTTCCGTAATACTGAGCTTATCTATCAGGACAGCCTTTCAGACCTTATCTATGAAATAGAAGGATTTCATACCATTCTCACGGAAGGTGTAGATAGAATTCTGCAATGGCGTTCTCCACTTTATGCCTATAAAAACTATGCCAAGACTATCAACCTGCTTTTAAAGTATTATCAATTGGCAGATGACATCGCCTTTCGTTTTTCCGATAGAGATTGGCCCGAATATCCTTTAACAGTTGATAAATTCGTTAACTGGATAGACCATCTCACCTTATCCGAAAAAGAAGGTAGGAATCTTTTCTTAAATCTCTTTATGGATTATGAAACCTTTGGAGAACATCAATGGGCTGAAACTGGTATCTTTGACTTTATGCAGCACTTCCCTGAAGAAATTCTCAAGAGACCTCATCTGGGTTTTGCTAATCCTAAAGAAGCATATAAACTGGCTAATTATCAACAGGAAGCTCTTTCTTTTCCAGAACCAGTTTCCTGGGCTGATGTGGAACGAGACCTTTCTGCCTGGCTCTCTAATGATATGCAACGCAATGCCATTGAAACTTTGTACAATCTGATTAACCTTATCCGTCAAAAGGGAGATGAAAAACTCTTGGAAATCGCTCGGAAATTGAGCACTTCAGACCATTTCTATTATATGTGCACTAAATATTTCCAGGATGGAGATGTGCACAAATATTTTTCTCCTTATGATTCACCCGATCAAGCTTATATTTACTATATGAATGCTCTGGCAGATTTAGAAGAAAGGCTGCAATAAGGTGCAAAAATGAAAGGAAAAGTGATGGTATTGGAGGATGATACTGTTCTTGCTGAACAGATTGCACTTATCTTAAAAAATAACGAATATGAAGTGCAATTAGCTTCTAACTCTGATACCTTTTTTGCTCAACTAAGAACTTTTAAACCAGATGTAATCTTAGTAGATGTTTTTCTGGTTGGAAGTCGCCTTAATGGAATACAGGTGCTGAAATACATTAAAGAAAATCTGGATTTCAATTATAAGGTGATAGTTATTTCAGGAGAAGTTACTACAGAGCAAATTCGTCAGATAAGGGAATTGGGTGCTTATCACTTCCTGGAAAAAGGTCCTAATTTCAACATTGAGCAACTTCTATTTCATATTGATAATGCTATTAATCTAAAAAGACAAGAAGAACAGAATTTAGACCTCCAGATAGAATACCTAAATCTCAAAAGACAATTCACTCAGGCTTTTCCTTTTATCGGTGAAAGTGCAACCATCAATAAAGTTCGCAATCAATTAATTAAATTTGCTGAAGCAGATGAAGATGTGCTCATCCTGGGAGAAAATGGAACTGGAAAGGAAGTGGCAGCAAACTTTTTCTATATCAATTCCCGTCGTTTTGGTAAACCTTTCCATACCATTTTCTGTAGTGCACTCAATGAATCCATTATTGAAAGAGAACTCTTTGGACAGGAAAAAGGAATTAACGGTCTCTCAGATAGACCCTATATAGGACTTTTTGAAAAATGTTCAGAAGGAATTCTCTTTTTAGACGAAATCACTAACCTTTCTCTGAATGCTCAAGCTAAAATTTTACGAGCCATTGAAAATAAAGAAATTCATGTGGTAGGTGGTTCAGTTAAAAAAGTTAATACTCGTCTCATCTTAACTTCAAATACAGATATAAAAACTTTTTCCGATCCTTCTCGTTTTCGTAAAGACTTCTTCTATCGCATTGAAGGAAATATAATCCAGATCCCACCATTAAGAGAACGGGGCGATGATATAATACTTTTAATGAATTATTTTATCAATAGCTATGCGGACTATTATCATCAAAGTGACCATCTGGAATTAAATAGCATAAAAGATGAACTCCTTACCTATAAATGGCCCGGAAATGTACGAGAATTGAAGAATTTCTGTAAATATATCTGTATTAATGAACGGGAAATTAATAATCAAACCATACTCCGTCATCTGCATAACAAGATGATTCAGTCTATAAACGAGACTACTACTGGAATGGAGAAGTATTTTTATATCCATAATCTTAAACATAGCACTGCTGCATTTGAACGGGATTATATCCTGCATTTCTTGAAAGAGAACAATTATAGTGTAAGCAAAACTGCTAAAGTTATAGGACTTGAAAGAACTACTCTCTATAAAAAGATTAAAGCTCTTGGCTTGAACAATGTTTTACGAGAAAATTGAGCTATGAAACATAATCTTGGACTGAAAATACTCGCTCTGGCTGTTGCTATCATTATCTGGCTGCAGATTATCCTTATGGATGAGCATCAAAGCAAGGTCAATCTTGAGCTCAGACTTGTTCAATCCACTACTGCAGATACATTAAGACCACAACCTAAAAAGATTCTCTGTCAGGTTCAAGGAAAGGGTCTGGATATATTAAAACTTTATTTTTCCCGTGCTTATGTAGAAATGAGTGCCTCTGATTATTGGGCAGGAAATGATAAAAACTTCCGTATCGTGAATATGCCCGAGAACATTAAAGTTAATTTTATAAATGTTATTCCACCTCCTCCATATGAAAACTTAAAAGCTGAAGATTTAGCTAAAGTATCAAACAAGGAAAGTGAAACAACTACTATAAGTGACCAAGAAAAAACTGAAGAATTAAGTCCACCAAAAGAAACAACCATTATAGATAGTCAGGACCCTATAGTTACCAGAATTTTATATGAATTACCAATATCATCCCCTCGGAATTTGAAAATTTTCCCACCTAAAGCTACCCTAAAAGTTCAAGGAAAAGCTTCTTTACTTGCGCGTTTACCGCAAGGAATATCCATAACTATTTCTCCTACCCCTGATAATGAAGGATACTACACTGTTTATGCCTCAGTTCCGGAAAATGTGACTATTCTGGATATAACACCTCAAAAAGTCCGTGTTATTAAATGAATGCCATTCTTGCCTTTGAATCCTCTTGTGATGACACCGGAGTAGCAATAGTTGATACCGATTATAATATTTTAGCTAATGTAGTCTCCACTCAGTTAGACCATTCTTTATTTGGTGGTGTTCTTCCCGAACTTGCTTCACGTCTTCATCTAAAAAATATTGTGTATCTCACGGAAGCTGCCTTTAAACAGAGTAACCTTTCCCCTGCTGAAATTTCTGCTGTTGCCGTATCCATCAATCCTGGATTAATAGGGTCTTTAATAGTTGGACTTTCCTTTGCTAAAAGTCTTGCCTGGAGCTGGGAGAAACCATTAATTACGGTTAATCATATGCTGGCTCATATCTTTGCAAATTTTTTAGAGCATAAATCTATCCAACCACCTTTTTTGGCTTTAGTAGTATCTGGTGGACATACTGAACTGGTCTATTTTTCCACTTTAACCGATTTTGAGATTGTAGGAAAAACTCTGGATGATGCCGCAGGTGAAACTTTTGATAAAACGGCTAAACTTCTTGATTTGGGCTATCCTGGAGGTCCTATTATAGATTCTTTAGCCAGGAAGGGAAATCCCGAGTTCTTTCATTTCCCACGTGCTCTGAATCGTAAAAATAACTTCAATTTCAGTTATAGTGGTCTGAAAACTGCAGTTCTGGAATATCTAAGTCGTCATAAACCAGAATATATAGAAGAACATAAAGCTGATTTAGCTGCTTCAATCCAGCAAGCTATCATAGATCCTCTCATCAATAAATCCCTTACCTGGGCAAGACAAAACCACATCAAAATCATTTTATTAGCAGGAGGAGTTGCCGCTAATTCTGCCTTAAGAACACAGTTAAGTGAAAAAGCTTCCAAATTAAATATCCAGGTCTTTTACCCTTCAGTCTCACTTTGTATGGATAATGCCGCTATGGTGGGAGCAGCTGCCGTTCCTAAATTGCTCCATCATCAATTCTCATCACTGGATGTAAACGCTTTCTCTACCAAAGGAACCAGGAATTTATAGAGTATTCATTAAATTTCCCGTATATATTAATCAAAATATCATTAATCTGCTGTTACCTTATTATTTCTCTAACTTTTCCTCATTTCTATTTAGAGGTAATATCTAAATTATCTTACTGCAATTTAAACGATTACTTATATCAAGTGTTAATCACTCGTTAATCAAGTCTTAATTAATTAACGCTTGATAAACGCTTGATTAAGCACTGACATAAAGGAAGAAACAAGAGATTAATTCCATTGTATTAGGAGCTGCTTTATTTTTTTGATAGTGTCCATTGCTTGATTTTCTCTCTCATCTCTTTGGTAAATTTGTTAAGAGGTAGGACAATGTCCTCATTGTCCTAAGCCTCGTCAGAGGCTTGCTCTTTTTGCTCTAAGATAACTTTAAAAGGTCAAAGATAAAATCAGTATCCTGTCTTAAAATAACAAATCATAAAAGAAAGAAAAGAACTTTCGGTCTATAGGATATGTATATAGCTGCGACTTTTTATAATAACTTTTTTCTGAATAAAAATAATTTCAAAGCCCTTAAGGGCTTGAGTGAATGAGGAAATCCACGCACCTTGTTTAAAACAAATCAGAGGTAGGACAATGTCCTCATTGTCCTAAGCCTCGTCAGAGGCTTGCTTTTGTTGCTCTAAGATAACTTTAAAAGGTCAAAGATAAAATCAGTATCCTGTCTTAAAATAACAAATCATAAAAGAAAGAAAAGAACTTTCGCTCTTTAGGATATGTATATAGCTGCGACTTTTTATAATAACTTTTTTCTGAATAAAAATAATTTCAAAGCCCTTACGGGCTTGAGTGAATGAAGAAATCCACGCACCTGGAAAATGTCATTCCTATATTTATAGAGAGACCATAAATAAATCTGTGGTCTCGTAAATATATACTTCTTAAGGAGAATAAAAATGGATGAGAACATTATCAGAAATCTAGCAAAAGAACTAGCTAACAAAGTTAATAGTTTGCTGGGAATGCCACCACCAGAAGAAGAGAGAGAGGAACTCTTCTTTGAAATGGTGATATTAATGTTGATGGATCTCCTTTTCAATCAATTCGGATTCCAGATTGAAACGGAAAACTTGTGATTTAACCCGTCAGGAATGCAAATAAATGCATTTCTGCAAGTAAAGAAAAGGCTCAGATATTATTATCTGTGCCTTTTTTATTATGGTCCAGAAGATAATCTATAAAAAAGTAAGTATCACTTCCCAAAATTTGGATGATTTTCCTGTAAATTAAGGTATCTATCATATAGACAAAGAAAAAAGAAGATATTAGTAATAAGTAATTTTTATTAACTCTATTAAATGATACCCAAAGTGTCATACCGCGATCAGTATGACAAATCGGCATAAACCTTTATCTGGTACAGAGATGTTTAGAACTGCTTCGGAAATATGTCACAGTGGTTTTGGACTTCTTTGGACTGATTGGTAAAAGCTTTGTGTCAAATCTGGACTTTTTTCATACTGATTTCGGAACTGGCAGAATCTCAACGAAATTGACCAGTTAGAAAAACTCGCAGTGAAAGTGCAACGGGTTATATGAGAAAATGGACACTTTCTGAAAAAAGTCTGTAATCAGAATCCATGATTCTTAAGACCAGATATGAACCAAAACTGGTTTAAACCTTTAGTGTTCACATATCTATGTAAGGAAGTAGGTGCGCTTCTTCTTTTGCAAAGATTTGTTCGTAAGATTCATGAAACATCATATCATTATATTTCTTTGCTTCATGTTTAGTTACATATAATTCCTGATGCTGGTTAGTGCCATGTTCCGGATTAATCAAAACAGCTATTTCTGGTGAAATGGGGTAATAGAACTCAAGGGATTTTACAAATCCGGTAGTAGAATCAATCTCGTCAGCCTTAGTATTGATTACAGGTTGGTCCCCAGTAATGAAAGGAGTTTCAGTGTCGTTGTTTAACAAATTGAAAGAACATTCATCTTTACAGCTACTCAATCCCGTAGCAATTGTATGTGCTGTTATAAACCTGTATACACTCATTACCCTTCTAGTCGACTCGTAAAGATTTGAACGTTTTTCTACTCTACTCAGTATCGCTTCTTGAATGTTCTTTGTTCGAACATATTGTGTTGTTAGGAAGAGATTAAAATCAGCATTTTTCTCTAGATTATTGTAAAAGTCAGCTTGTCTATTCAATAAGCTATTTAAAAAATTTATAGCTTTGCCCTCAATTTCTGCCTGATAGGCTTCTTCGAAATTAGTAAAAAAATCATCAAGTAACTTAGTTACTTCAGCATTTTGGGGAAATTGAGCCAAGAGAATATCTCGAATTACTACCATTACGTAAAACATTTGCAATATCTTCTGAGCGTTTTCATGCATCACTCCTTTTATAGTATCCACATAACCCCTTTTGATTAAGTCGAGATCATTCAGCGTGATTTCTTTAAGTTTATAGAAATACTTCTCGAGTGCAAGACACGTTGTACTTGCTAAAAATATCTTATTATCTCTTAAACAATAGACTTGTGATTGATTTTTCGACCAATTCTTTAAATATTTTTGCCATACATAATGCTGCCTTTTTTTCTTTTCCATACTTCCTGCTTATACTATATCCTATTTGTTTAGAATAAAGTTTGTGTTACTTTCTTGATACCATCGATTAGTTCAAGAACCTCGCTTTTGATGGGCTCAACATTTTTATCATGATCGCATTTATTTCTAATATCCCCCAATAACTGAATCCTTCTCCAATCAGCTGTATCGATGATGTCTTCTTGTTTAAGTGCTTCATTGAGATCAGAAATTGTTAAGTGCTTTTTCTTGGGTAGCTTAACATCATGATTGATACATACCTGCTTCAAATGTCTTTCCAACACAACACCAGCCATAGCTCCTGCAGCTCTATTGAATCCATTCTTGAGCAAATATAAAGCGGCATCAAGTTCATCATCGAACATCTCTGCTTGTAAATGTAATCGTATGTCATACAAGGAACTCTCAAATCTTTTTCTCAATCCCTTGATTATCGCAAGTTGCTGTTGGAATTTTGGAATAGCAGCCGACATACCTTTATGCGGGAAATCATCTGGTAGACTGACTAGTAAACCTTGCAAGAAATCTTCAATGCAGTAATTTTCATAATTAATGTATTTCCTAGACATTGGCATTTCATAATACTTACTGAAGTCTTCCAGTCTATCAGGTAAGAGATACTTAACTATGATCTTTGCTTCTGAATACCATGCTTGATATTCTTCTCGAAAGTCAGGTAACGATTTTTTAGCATCATCAAACTCTTTCCTGGTTTTATAGGTTTTTCGCATATCATCAGGCTTACATTCAAACAACATCGAGTAGTAGAGACGATCTCCTTCTTCCACTAAACGCTCAATGTCTTTTTTGTAACTCTCAATAGTATAACTCATATTTTTCTCCTTTACTAGCTTAACCTCAACTGCATCACCATCGTTCCGATCAGCGAGATATTATCTCCCCGCAATGAATCAACTACTTGGACCCGGTAATTGGCATTGAAAGGATGTAATAGCATCTGCTGCCCCTGGTGATTGAACTGGATTCGTTTCAAAGTAATTCCATCGTTTGATCTGACTGCACGGACAGCCTCATCTGTATTACTCCAATCTTGCTTTCTGGGATTACCACGATATCGCTGTGCATTACATGAAGTTCCATGCTATTGCCATTTACTCGGAAGACCATATAGTTATCAAGATAGCCCTTAAAATAAATCCGCGGTAATTACACAAAATTGTCATATACAAAATCATCAAACGCTTCCGCTGGAATTCCGTCAGAATTTACAGCCAGGATTGGTAGCAATACCGTACGATTATAACTGCCATTTCCACCATCCGATAGCTTACCCTTAGCAGAGACCATTTCCACCTTAGACTTGGGTGATAACTCTTGTTTCAGTTCCCAGAAATGGCTCACCAAAATGTCCCCCTCTCTAATCAGCAGCCCGATGATATTCATTTTTCTCTGCTAATTTAGTGAGAAATTCGGGATCTGGATACCTCTTATTATTGATGTATCTTCTCATAAAACTAAGCGAAATCCAGTTTTTTCCGAAACATCTCTGTGCGTCAGATTGAACAATCTGACCAGCATTTTAAACCAGTTATTGAGAGTTGGAGCTGACATATTCACTCCCAGTGGTCATTTTTAGGTTTGACCTATACCAATTTAGTTTATACTCTTTACATAATAACAACAAGGTTAACATATTATATTATGTCAAGAAAAATTTATATATAGTGAAATCGGCTGCTTTAATACCAGTGGTCTAGGAAAGCTTCAAAACTTTCCGGTATAAACACAGAAAAGACTTACTCCCCATTTTTCTACACAACTTGTAAGGTGATAAGTTTACATTTGACATTGTTTTCATAGTTTTCTCGGAATTTAGATGGAGTCATATAGTTTAGTATACTGTGATGTCGATTCTTATTGTGATTTAATCGCCAATTCATAATCACATCTCTTATTTTAAGTAAATCTCCAAAAAAAATTCAGGTCAAGACACTCTTTTCTGAACTTGCCATTAAAGCTTTCTACAAATGCATTTTGCTGTGGGTTCCCAGGTGCTATAAAGAGTTGGACTATACATCATTATCCTGAGACCATTTGAATATTACTGAACTTCTGGGCAAACATTGTTGAACTTAGTTTCTTTCAGATAATTAGTTATCTGCTGTTTTTCCTTTCCAAACTTGGGTTTATAGTAAAATCCTTTGCGCTCAACCTGAACCAGGATGCAGGATGTTCTCATACTCAAGCCTTGTTTCTGTAAATCCCCAACAGCAGCTTGTTTCTGCTGGGGACTCACCATTTTTTTGAGAGCAGCTCCTTCATCGCTTCGATCTCCAAATCACGTTCTGCCCCCACCCTCTTCAAACGACGATTTTCAATCTCCAAATCATGCTTGATCTTGGCATCACTGGGAGTCATACCTCCCTATTTGTTCTTCCAGTTGTAGAAGGTGTTCCGACTGATGCCATACTTACGACATATTTCCTTAATCTCCGCTCCTAGATCAGCTTCCATTAGGATCTGGTGAAGCTGGGTATAAGTAAATTTGCTACGCATTGTTTACTCCATATCTTTTTAAGTTTTTTCTGAGCAACAAATTCTCCCCATATGCTCCTGCTGTAAAGCGGGGAATTTTTAATCAGAAAAAAAGTCATTTGCATTCCAATGTGTCACCCTTCCAATGGTGTAAATTTCGGGGATAAGGTCAGAAAACCAAACTGTATTGCCTAATATCTGTTTATACCAGCGTAAACAAATATCAACTCGATGTGAATTTTTATGGCTGTCGAATTCTAAGTACTTGGTTCGCATGAATTCATGGTTCAATTCTAATCAGCTTATTAGTTCGTATCTTCTTGGAATGATACATTTTACCAAGAGAATCTTTGACTTTGAATTGGACGTAGCTACGATCATAATCTTCTTTAACGATTTTTATCAGATTCTCCGAAACTTCAACGTAGTATGATGTTTTCTTGCCCGGTGCCAATTCCACTGGAGATGATGAGTTCTCACGGTAATTGTAGTTTATTATATAACATTTTTGCTTAGAAAACAGCCTTTTGGAAATACAAAACATAGGTTCATAACTATATTTTGTAAATTTCGATGCATTTATGACATCAACATACACTACTTTTTGAGATAATCCTACATCGACTATAAATCCAACAAAGGCATTGATTTTTAAAATATGCCTATCGTTCATTATCTGCTTGATAATATTCCATAACAGACTCGTGAAAGCTATGATTACAGCAAATATGGATACTAGTAAGCTAGTGTCATTCATAAATCTTCTCTCTTTATTGTCATCATTCTTTTGAATAACAATTTCCTGCTTTTGTGGTTTATGTCAATCATTATTTCTGCTACCTGTTTTCAATGTGAGATATAGGATCTTCACTTTCACCACCACTGCTGACAATGCCCGAAAAAATCGATTGACGAATTGGGAAGGTTGAGAAATATATAAACAAGCAATGATTTAAAGTAAAAAATTCCTCAATATTGCACAGACACCATTGCTAATAGGGATATAGAGAGAGATCATGAATGAGATGATTGATCGTTGGCTATCGGTAAAAGAGATATGCACATACCTAGATGTAAGTAATGACACAGTTTATCGATGGAAAGAAAAATACGATATGCCGGTTCATCGGTTTAGAAGTTTGTTCAAATTCAAGCTCCCTGAGATTAATGCTTGGGTCAAGGCTGGTGGAGCAACACTTAAATCAATCAAATCAAGAGTCAAGAAGATATAAACTCCCAAATATAATCAATCTGGTTCGCTTGGTAGCAGAAACTTGATTGATGGCAGATCGTGTTCAATATCACCGGTTGAAAAAACCACTGCACTTAATATAGTTAATGTTCAAGCACTTGCATATATTGCTGGAGAGAGAATTTTAGCAAAGAGTCTATTCCTACCCACCTCAAATAAAGGGGTTTTATCATATATCTCTTAATTACTTTCAAGGACTTAAACATGTATTAGACATGTATCAAGGCTTTGAGAACATAGATAAACTGAGTTTTTAATGGCGCACAAACTGTCTTTATCGTGGCTGGAACGCTTTCTGGATGGGACTTGCGAATCCTTATACAGGAACACGGATGCCTCATAATTCAAGATGTTAACTATGCAATTTCCCAAATAAAAGGTGGAATGGATTTCTACTACATTTTGTTTGACCAATCGGTGTCACAACATACCTAATTCAAGTCATTATTTGGTAAATTGCTGTTACTTCTGACTGGTTCTGGTTTCTAATGATATGACATATTGCTCTGACAATTTATGGATTTTTTTGCGGTCTTGTCAAGCGGTTGTCAGGATTTGACATTGCGGGTGTCGGTTTATTAACTCTTAGCAAGATAGATGGTTAAGAATATTACAAAGTGATTTAGGGGTCAAAATTGAAAATAGCTGATTATTTTTCTTGACAGTATAGTGTAAATATAATTTACAACTCTAATGTAAATGCTTCTTTTTAAAACAGAGGTAAAAAATATGACGGAAGGTTTAACACAACAGTTACATAATTATATAAGTCAGCGCTTTTCGCTGTCAAAGGTCTTGAACCTTTTACTGGACAAATCACATAGCCATTTGATAGAGATTACAGGAAAAGCTGGCTCAGGAAAGTCATACCTGATAAAACCTCTGATGGAAACTCTTCAAAATACTTACGAAAAAGTATATTTCTACTCGCCTCACCCCCTTTATCTCAATCAATTTTCTCTGCTACTACCCATAATAAGTGATGTTGAACCTGACGCCTTGGAAGAATTTTATCAGAAATACAATCAACAATATCGCACGGGCAGAAAATATGATTTTTTCTACTATCTCACAGAGCAGTTGAATAGACATAACTTACTGACTCCTCGTGCAATAATCATAGATGACGGTGATATTTTAGATAAATATAGCCGGGATTATTTACAGTATCTGGTACAATATGCTGAAGACAGTGGTATTCAAATAGTTTTTCTTTCTCAGCAGCGTCTTTTCCCTTTTGCCCATTGGGAGATAGTTCCGCCTTTAACCGTGGAAGATGTTCAAAATATAATACAACTTGCCTTTCCTGAAGCAGTAGAAAATGTCGGTAAAGAAAGTGAGATTTTGCAGAAGATAGTTGAAGGTAATATGCTTATCCTGGAAAAGATTTTCAATGATATGCAATTGGGGAAAAACGGAACTGAATTTGATTTAACTCCATTTCTGGATAAAAATTATGACCCCTTACAGATATATTTTGAGACTTTGGAAAATCTTCCTGAAAACCAGAAAGAATTGCTACTCAGTATGTTTATTTTAGACCAGAAATTCAACGAAGATAATATCAAAAATATAAGTGGCAAAAAAAACATTAAAAAAGACCTGGAAAAATTGTACAACGCTGGATTAATAGAACATCCTGATTTGGATTGGGTAGTCCAGAAAAAAGTTTCAATGATGGTATGGTTGGAACAGCATCCGGAAGCTCTGTCTTCGCCCTTGATTCAAAAACTTTTGGATAACTTAGCAGAAGATAAAAGTGAAGAACAAATCAAGGTAAAAATCTTGATGCAGATGAATAAATATGAAGCTTCAGCTTTTGAAGCAGTCATAAAAGAACTGGAAAATCTATCTGATAATGATAGCTTGCTGCAGCTTTATCAATATCAACTTCAGCATACTAAAAAGCCTGACATACAAATGCTCATCCATAAAAATATTGGCTTAGCTTATGCCAATTCCAACAAGAAAGATGAAGCCATAGAATATCTTCGTCAGAGCTTGCACATCTGCACGGAAAACTTCTTACCAGCAGAAGAAATTGTCTATTTGCTCGCCAGTAATCTTTTTGCGGTAAATTCTACTGCCTTTGCTTTGGAAATAATCAATAAATATTCCCCCGAGACCATAGACCCTTACTGGAAATTGAAGATATTGCTTCTTAAAGCTGATATCCTTGGTGAAACAGAAGACTACGATTCTGCACTGGAAGAACTGGAAAAAATCAGCCATCAAAGTACCTCTATCAACGATAAAGATAAACGCCTTTTACTGCAAGGTGAAGCCAGAAAAATTAAAGGTAAAATCCTTTACTATATTAATGAATGGGAACAATCTGAGGAGAATTTTAAAGAAGCGGAAAAATTCTTTAGTCTTGCCAATGACCATAGTGGATTGGCTGCCGTATATAATAATCTGGCAGTACTTTATATGTTTCAAGGTGATTGGGATAGAAGTGAACAATATTTTCTGAAAAGTCTGGCTTTGGAAAAGGAACACTTCAATCTAAACGGAATCTCTATCTGTTATAATAACCTCGGTGGTTTGATGGATGATAAAGGTGACGGTCAAAAATCATTGATGTATCTGGAAGAAGCACTTAAACTACAAAAAATGCTTAATGAACCTTATAATATCACAAATATATATAATAATATTGGCATCACATGGATGGACCATAATGAATATGATAAAGCAGAAGAAGCTTTAAAAAATTCACTACAGACAGCAATAGACTTTGGATTTTATCGCAATATTATAGCCTCGTTAAACAATCTGGGCGCTCTTTACTTCAAAAAAGGTGACTGGGCACAATCCATAGCACTTTATGAACAGGCAATCAAAAAAAGTGAGGAGAACAATTTTACTGAGGGATTACTTCGCTCTTTCAATAACTTAGGTGAAGTTTATGAGAAACAGGATGAACTGACTCTGGCTTATGATTTATATTTTAAAGGTTTAGAATTACTTCCCTCTGTTAATGACGATTTCATTAAGGCTGATTTGTATGGTAATCTGGGAAGTGTGCTAACTAAACTGCATAAATTTAAAGAAGCATATACCTATCTGGTGGAAAGTCTGGATTTCTTCAAATCTATCAATGCGAGAGATAAAATCATAGAGGGATATCAAAAACAAGCTTACTACTTCATTTTAACCAGAAATTATGACAGTGCAGAATATTATTTAACCGAAGCGATGAATATGGCAAGCGAAGGAAATCGCTTGTTTGAATTAGGGAAAATTCATTATCTCAGAGCATTACTGGAGCGGAAAAATCTGGAATCCGCTAAAGAACATCTGCACCAAGCTATAGAACTTTTTGTGGAGACCTCCAATAATTATGAACTTTCTTTGGCAAATTATGAGCTCGCAGAGGTTCTTTTTGACTTAAAAGAATGGGAAGCTGCTCTGGAAATATTAAAGACTAATAAGAAAATATTACAGAAATATGGTTCTATCAAGCTTCTGGAGAAGAATGATATTTTAATGCAGAAGATTTCCCGGGAATATTCTTCACAATTAAGAGATGTTAAGTTTGAAGAAAATCTGCTTAACCAATTCTATGAAATAACTCAAAGGCTAAATACTATCTCGGATCTGGATGTGCTAATAGAACAAACACTATCTGGACTAATTGATATATCAGAAGCAGATGGAGGAATACTCTGTCTGCATAGAAGTGAGACCGTTCCAGATTCCTGGGAATATAAGATATTCCAGAATTTTTCTTCAGAGAATAAGTATTATGATATCTTTATGAATCTCTGTAATATGGCATATAATACAAACAGCATAAAAGACTTCAAGCAACCGCATTTTGCTCCTTCCTACAATCATATCATAGTGCTTCCGCTTTTCATAAGAAAGAATGTTCTGGGAACGGTGTTACTTTTTGCTCAAAGCGGTTCACACTATTTCTCTGAACGTATCATAAATCTGCTCAGTGCACTCACCAATCAAGCCATTGTCACCATAGAAAATATTCGTTCTGCTGGTCTGGAAAAAACGCATAATAGCATCAGAGAACAACTAAATATGGGAAATGTATACTCTGATATTATTGGACAAAGTCCAGAGATGCTCAAGATTTTTGATATAATAGAAAAGGTAAAAGACACACCTACAACTGTCCTTCTGGAAGGACCAAGTGGAACTGGTAAAGAACTTTTAGCTCGTGCTTTGCACTATAGAAGCAATCGTAGGAATAAAGCGTTCGTAGCTCAATATTGTGGTGCTTTGCCTGAAACTCTTTTGGAAAGCGAACTTTTTGGTCATGTTAAAGGTTCGTTCACTGGAGCTGCATATGACAAGAAAGGCCTTTTTGAAATAGCGGATGGGGGCACTTTCTTTCTGGATGAAATAGCGGATATAACTCCCAGCACTCAGGCTAAGCTGCTTCGTTTTCTGCAGGAAGGTGAAATCAAAAGAGTTGGTTCCACAAAGACAGAAAAAGTTGATGTCCGCGTTGTTTGTGCCACTAATGTTCCTTTAGAAGAAAGGGTTAAATCTGGAGCTTTCCGTCTGGACCTGTATTATAGATTGAATGTAATCCGCATAGAAGTTCCCCCCCTAAAAAATCGGACTGGTGATATTCCGCTTCTGGCAATCCATTTTCTGGATAAATATAACACCAGAATGGGAAAGAATGTTCAAGGATTCACTGATGAAGCAATGAAAATGCTGGAACAATATGATTGGCCCGGAAATGTTAGACAGCTGGAAAATGAAATAGAACGAGCAGTTACTTTGGCTGAAGATGCTTCTTTTATTAGAGGTACCGATTTTTCTGATGAAGTGCGACGCTATATTGAAAATCAGAAAACCATAAGTATCCTTTCTGGACGGAAAACATTGAAAGATGCAATGGAAGAACTGGAACGTAAAATGATTCAAGATGCAATGGAAGCTTTTGATTGGAATCAAACTCAAGCAGCAAAAGAACTGGGAATCTCACGTCAAGGCTTGATTCAGAAACTAAAACGCTATAATCTCTATAAAGAGGGCGAATAGGAAATCCCTCACTAATGGAAAAAGAAGAGCTGGCTGGTTTAAAGAATAATCTGGATTTTGTAGCTATTGATATAGAGACCACAGGTCTGGACCCTTCCCGTGATGAAATTATAGAATTAGCTGCCACCCGTTTCAAATCAGGGAAAATTGAAGACCAATTCTCCACGCTGGTTAAACCACATCGGGGAATGCCAAAATATATAGAATTTCTCACTCATATTAATCCTGATGATTTATCCACCGCTCCTGAAGCAAAAATTGCCCTGAAGGATTTATTCTCTTTTGTCGGAGATTCCGTTCTGGTGGGACATAATGTACCTTTTGATATCGGATTCATAAACTATCATTCCGCTTTAAATAAAGGTGCTGTTCTAACTAATAAATTCTGGGATACACAAGAAATATCAAGAGTCTATTTCCCCTTCGTCAGTGACCATAAACTAAGCACTATGCTAAAGTTTTTCCATATTACCCCGGAAGCTGCTCATAGAGCCACTGCTGATGCTGAAGCAAGTGGTCTACTTTTGATAGCTATGACCGAACACATTATCAAGCACCATTCAATGATGACTAATGCTCGCTTACTGGACCTCAGTAAACAGGCTCAACTGAATAATTCCTTGTATGATTATCTCCATTTGCTGGTGGAATATCAAAGAAGCTATGTACTGAAAGGAGAACACACTACTCCTCTTGACTATGCAAAACCAAATGTGATAGAAAATGATATTCCCTTCCATAATATTTCGCTGGATGAGGTTTTCAATTCCGAAGGTCTGCTTTCTCAGAAGTTTCCTCATTTTGAATTCCGTTCTGGTCAATTGGATATGGCAAATAAAGTGAAAGAAGCATTTCAAAATACTAAACATCTGGCAATTGAAGCTGGAACTGGAGTAGGAAAATCTTTCGCTTACCTCGTTCCGGCTATGATTTTTGCGCATAAGAATAAAACTCGGGTAGTGGTCTCTACTAATACCAAAAATCTGCAAGACCAGCTTTTTTATAAAGACCTGCCTCAATTGAAAAAGATGCTTCCTCTGCCCTTTAAAGCCTCACTGGTTAAAGGTAGAGAAAATTATGTCTGTGAACGAAGATGGAATGATATGTTGATGGAACAATCCACTGCTTTAACTCCTTATGAAGCTCAGGCATTGCTCTATCTTTATATTTGGAAACAGCTCACAAAATCTGGAGATATCTCAGAAAATTCATCCTTTGACCGAAAACGTTTTAATATCATCTGGAAAAGAATCTGCTCCGACCGCTATCAATGTATGGGAAGAAAATGTCCCCACTCTGGTAAATGCTATGTGCTCAATCTTAGAAAACATATAGAAAATTCAACTATCGTAGTCACTAATCATTCCTTACTGCTAACTGATTTAAGAATGGAAAATACCACCCTGGGGAAGTATGATTATCTGGTGGTAGATGAAGCACATAATTTAATGGACTCTGCATCTAAAAATCTTGGATTTGAGGTTGGATATCAAGATTTAGTAAATCTGTTTAATCAGTTCGCTCCAGCTACAAAAAGAAAAAATGTGGGTCTTCTTAATCAGCTTGATTTTATGCTTAAAAGAAGTGTTATCCCTGAAACCAGCAATGAACAAATCCAGATGATTACAAAAAGTCTGAGTGAACAAATCAGCACTATGCGTAAGATTTCGCTGGAGCTTTTCACCGAAGCGCAAGACCTTTGTCAACAGGCAGATTCCTATTCAAAACTGAGAATTAAAAATCCCGAAGATTTCCCCCATTTATATGAATCCCTGGATAAGCTGAATAATCAATGGCACTCTTTCCTGAAACAACTATCCAATTTAGCTGATACCTTTTCTATGCTAAACAGCAAACAAGTTCCCAATTACGATACCCTAAATGAATCCATAAACGGTTTAGTAAAAAGAACTGTGGATATCCAGGTTGGTCTGGATATTCTGGAAAATCCAGATTTGATGAATAATGCACTCTGGATAGAAAATGACTTGCGTCCAGACCCAAAAACTCCTGTCTCTACTTTTTGCTATGCACCAGTTGATGTGTCTCTCCAGTTAAACGAAATGCTTTATAAGAATATTCCGAGTATTATTTTTACTTCTGCTACTCTTGCTTTACGCCAATCTTTTAAATACTTTTTTACTCAAAGTGGATTAAGCCTCATTCCACCTGAACAACTTGACGAATATATTGTAGATTCTCCCTTTGATTACGATAAACAATCACTCCTGATGATAAGTAGCTTTCTACCTGAGCCCAAGGACCGTTTCTTTATCAATCAAGCCTTAGGATGTATTGAACAACTGGTTCTTTCCGTTGATGTTGGCACAATGATTCTCTTTACTAATTACAAGGACTTAAACAGTGTATATGATTATCTAAGTGAGCCTCTGTATCATCGTAAAAGACCGCTTTTTGCTCAGGGAAAAACTTATAGCCGCTCCTCTATGCTGGAAGAATTTAAAAGCTATAAAAATGCCGTCCTATTGGGAACAAATTCTTTCTGGGAAGGTGTTGATATTCAAGGTGATTCACTTTCTATGCTTATCCTCTTTAAATTGCCTTTTCAAGTGCCTTCTGAACCTATTGTGGAAGCTCTGATTGACAAACTTAATACCGAGAATAAAGATTCTTTTATGCACTATATGCTCCCAAATGCTCTGCTTAAATTAAGACAGGGTTTTGGAAGACTCATTCGCAGTAAAGAAGACCGCGGTATCGTTTTAATAATGGATTCACGCGTCTCAAATAAATACTATGGAAAATATTTTAAAGAAGTGCTTCCAGCAAAATGCATGGAAATTAAAAGCGAATTGGAATTGCTCAATGAAGTTATCCGTTTTTTCAATGTGAGTAAGTAATGATGTTAGATCAACTGATAAAAGAACAATTGCCCACCCTAATAGAGAAAGGAAATATCCGTTTTGATGTGCCCTTAGCTCCCTATACCAGTTTTAAGATTGGAGGTCCAGCGGAAGTATTCTGCCAACCGCAAAATATAGAGGAACTGATTGATATATTGAAATTTGCCATTAGTTTTAATATACCTTACTTCATCCTCGGTAATGGTTCTAATTTATTGATAAGCGATAAAGGTGTAGATAGCATCGTAATTCAGACTTCTGCACTGAATCAGCTAAAACACGAAGGAAATTTTATAGAGGCATACTGTGGCGCCACTTTAAAAGACTTATGCTATTTTGCTAAGGAAGAAGGACTTTCCGGATTGGAATTCGCTTCTGGAATCCCAGGAACAGTTGGTGGCGCAGTTTTTATGAATGCTGGTGCTTATGGCTCGGAAATAAAAGATGTTCTTCTTAGTAGTGACTATCTGGAGCCCAATCTGGATAGCTTAAATTCTTTAAATCCCATCAAGCATCTCAGTGCCAAAGAGCATAATTTTGCCTACCGCAGAAGTATCTTTCAAGAAAAAAACCTTATTCATATTAAAAGTGTCTTTCAACTTCAACCAGAAGATAAGAACATCATAGCCGAAAAAATGCGCTCCTTTGAAGAAAAGAGAAAGAAAAAACAGCCATTAGACCTTCCCAGTGCCGGTTCTGTATTTAAAAGACCAGAAGGATTTTATACTGGTAAATTGATAGAACAATGCGGTTTACGTGGTTATCAAATAGGAAAAGCGGCAATCTCGGAAAAACACTGTGGTTTTATCGTAAATCTGGGTGGAGCTACTGCAGCTGATGTTTTAGCTTTAATTAAATATGTGCAAGAAACTGTCTATGATAGATTTGGAGTTAAGCTGGAAACTGAAATACGATTCCTGGGTAAAGAATGAAAAAGAACGCTTCTCAATATTATCTCCCCATCCTGTTTTTCATAGTAATCATCCTAATCTGGCAATACTTAAGCTCCAGAACTGTTGTTGCATTCTGGATTCTGCCCTCACCTAAAGAGGTTATTCAGGTCTTTAAAGAATTTCCTGAATTAATCTGGTCTCATATGAAACCAACTATCATTGAAAGCGTTTCTGGACTACTTCTGGCAACTATTTTGGGAGTGTTAACCGCTTTAGCTATGCATAGTTCAAAAATTATTAAACAGATTTTCTATCCCTATCTGGTTGTTTCACAAACCATTCCCATCATTGCTGTGGCACCCCTAATAGTTCTCTGGTTTGGTTATGGAATCCCAGCTAAAATCTTTGTCGTAGTATTGATGTGCTTTTTCCCTATAGCTTTGGGTCTGTATGATGGTTTAAAACAGGTTTCACAAGAACAAATCAGACTTTTAAAATCAATGGGTGCAAGCGATTGGAAGATTTATCGCTATTTGAAAATACCCGCTTCCTTACCTGCATTCTTTACTGGATTAAAACTTGCTGCCACTTATAGTGTTATGGCTGCTGTAATTGGTGAATGGTTAGGTGGAAATGCTGGTCTCGGAATTTATCTTACTCGCTCTACCAAGTCCTTCCGTACTGCCAGTGTCTTTGCTGCTATAATAGTCATTATCCTACTGAGTTTAGCTATGTTTGGAATAGTGGCATTAATAGATAGAATCCTACTCTCCTGGCAATATAAGAAAATAGAGGAATATGAAGATATATCCTCCTTTAATTAATTAGCTAAAGAATAACTTTACCATTTCCAAGGTAATAAATAGTCCTTAATCTCTTCATTATAATAGCGGTCAGTCATAGTAGCAATAAAATCACGCACCTGCTCAGCAGGAGAAAAACCTTCCCGATATTCTGGAGATTTATGGTCTAAAAAATGTTTAAAAATCTTGGACCCTCGGTTATTTTTCTCAATGTCTTCCAGATACTTATCAAACATTATTCCCATAGTGCGATAGATGATTTTATTGGATTTTTTCACTTTTTCATTGGTGTAAATATTTTCATAATTGAATTTCTTCAGTTCCAGAAGATAATAGGAAGTTTCTTCATCAAAAGCTATCCAATCCTGTCCATAACTGTTAATAATAACGCTTCTAATCAAAGTGTCTATAATCTGACTGTTGGTATTACCCAGTTTATCAGTAACCTTTTGGGGCAAATCTTCCCTTTTCAATAGATTAAAACGAATGGCATCTTCAATATCCTGACCGATGTAAGCAATCGTATCCGTAATTCTAACTACACATCCTTCCAGAGTTGCCGGCATCCAATCAAGTTCCATTCCTTCTTTCTTTAATCTTATATATTCCTGAATCCGAGCTTCATCTTTGTCCTTTTCAGGATATAAAATCGTATTATGCACTTCTCCATCGTGAGAAATAATGCCATCTCTTACGGGAAAGGTTAAATTCAATCCTCTTCCTTTACGAGAAATATGATCTACAATGTGCAAAGATTCAATATTATGATGAAAATGCCCTATACCATGTCTCACACAAGCATCAGATAAAGCTATCTCTCCATCATGACCAAAAGGTGGATGTCCTAAATCGTGACCCAACGCAATAGCTTCTATTAATTCTGTGTTCAATCCTAAATACTTGCCAATAGTGCGAGAAATCTGAGAAACATAAGCTATGTGCAAATTCCGATTGGTCATCTCTTCATCAATCAAATTAGTAAAGGAAAAAACCTGAGTTTTACCATGATACCTGCGATATGCACCACTATACAATATCCTATCTCTATCTACGGCAAATTGAGTGCGCATATCATCTGGTTCTTCTGGTCTCATTCTTTTAGCATCAGCATCCCGATAGGCTCTCGGACCAAGTGTGCATTCCGATTTTCGCTTTACTTCTTCAAATATCTTATATAATTTATCATCCATTTTATTATCCCTGCCTTAATGCATTACTGTATTATTCATCTATTATAACAATATAACTGGATACATTGTAAAACCAAATCATAACGCTGGGATAAGCATACTTTTTATAAACATAAGAGGTGTCAGTGATGGTAGTGACCTACTTTTTCACAAGGTTACCCGTTTAATATCAATAGCATAAGCGGTCTTAATTTCTGTGTTAGAATATGAACAGGTGTTTTCCCTATTTTCATAAAATCATTTATAATACTCCCTTTTAATCACGTATTTTATCAAACAAATTCATTTTTAAATATCTAAGCTCTCTCTTGGCTCTTTCCTATTACTTCAGCTAAGTAATCGTCAGTATGGTGATAAGTTAGGGTTAAGTTAGAGTAATAACCAAAATATTTACAATATATTTGATATATACAAATTTCTTGTACTATCCTAAGCTACATAAACGCTGTAAGATATGAATGGTATTTAAATTGGGGAATCGATAAATATCAATTTTCACTTCAATAGTTTTTATCTTACTTAGAGCGCCAATTTCACTACATTTTCTTTTTATAAACCTAAGAGGCGTCAGTGATGG